>Ga0265297_10000194_pt1 | contig 205344 bp, 214 predicted proteins | sample Munlanlwell13791_FD_192502 | JGI IMG/M metagenome (GOLD analysis project Ga0265297, IMG submission 192502) | Leachate microbial communities from a municipal landfill in Southern Ontario, Canada - Leachate well 137-91 | ecosystem: Engineered > Solid waste > Landfill > Unclassified | place... | reverse complement strand
CGGGAGTGATCTCAAAGCTCGACGATTTCTTATACAACTGAAAGAAATCTCCTTGAAAATGATTGTCTGTAACCTTCACAGGTTCTTACAATTTTTCTTCGTGAAGGTTTTCTACAGAGCAAAAAAAAGAATTACTTCTTCGTCCCAGGCACCCCCCTCCAAAACGGTCATAGCGGCCGCCGGTCAGCAGTTATTTTTTCACGTCCCGAAACCTGTGGAAATTTCGGGGCTGCTGGACGCCCGCTATTTTGCAGGTTGAAACGGGTTTAAATCGTTTTGTTTTCGAAATAAACCCCATTCCGTCGGATTATCCATGGGCGTGGACACCAGATCCACTCCAGCCGGAAATGCGAATCGTCCATTTGGCAAACGAGGCTCGCTGCGGGCTTATCTGACATCATCCCCCGGGTCCAGTACTTCACTAATAATTCGTCCATGAATCCTGGTAGTGTGTACAACCTGCCAAAAACCTGAGTGAGTGGGTACACCATTATCAGCATCGCAATCAATCTCCGGCAAAAATTTTTCAACCACCCCCTCACCCCCTGCTCAAATTTTTTCAGGCAGGGTCTGGTTGATCGGCAAACCATCTTACGCCGGAAAATCAAAAATTTTGTAGCATGTACATGCATTTTGTAGCATAATTATCCGATTGTAGCCTCCCCAACTAACACCTCATGATCGCGATTGAAAAATTTTGAGCAGAGTCTGCTTGAAAAAATATGCTCTTAAGACTACATTAATCCAAACAAAATGGAGGAAACCGGTAGATCTCTAAAATTTCCTCCGCACATAGCGGATAGTCAGCAACCCGCTGCCTGGTTGGATCATACGCTTTTTTTTGGTTCGGGCTAAAAAATGGTGAAGTACTGGGATCGGGTGTGGTCTCCAACGGCCCGTGAAGATCCTCCTTCCGGATCCCGATCCCGGTTATTGTTTAGGCGGCGCAAAGAAACGGTACCGGACCTGCGCTTCCTCGATCTTCCTCGCGTGCGTGGGATTGAGGTCGCGGCGCGCCTCGATCACGAGCGTGTTGAGAATATTGTGGAGCCGGAGGGTATCATAGTCCTTGTCCTTGTAATCGTTGAGGAAGTCCAGGAGGTCGTTTGTGCTCTTGAGCACTCCTGTGCACCCCACGAGGTTGAGGCGGTTGAGGGTCATTGCAAGGTTCCTCTTTGCAACATCCATCTTGTAGGGGTCGCCTCTCGCAAGGTTCAGCTCGGTGATCGCGTTGAGGAGATCGGAGTAGACCCTGAACTTGACCGTACTCTCGTGCGCCCGGCGCTCCGCGTAACGGAGCTTCCATACCGCAATTGCGATTACGACAACAATGACAATTACGCCGCAGATCACAACAATCGAGTCTTCAGTCATCTGTTTTTCCTCCAGTACTATGGATTTCGCTTTGCAGCAATGATGTCAACCTTGACCCGGTTGCCTTTCATGTCGATCTGGTAGGGGCCGGTGACATACATCGGGATCTGCTGGTGTTTTTCATAGCCGAACGTGCGTCCAAACCCGTACGTGTCCGTCTTGCCGGAATCCATGTGTTTCACAGTCATCTCGAACCAGCAGTACTGCGGGTCATCATTGAGAGGGAGGATCGTCAGGTCAATGCCCCATGACGGGTCGTCCACCCGGAACTGCTCGCTGAACAGGTCCTTTTCGCTCTGGAGGGAATAGGACTTCTCGAGATAGTGATCGCCAAGGGTGAACGACGGCTGCGCTGTTGTCGCGGCAGCAGCGGATGTCACCGCAGCAGTGACGGAGGGTGCGGCAGCGGTAGCCGTTGTCGCCGTACCCTGGCTCTGGGTACATCCGGCGATCATGACACCTGCAATAACCAGCACAAAGGCTGCAAGTACACTATATTTCATATGAGTGAGTGTTAGGGAATCGTAATATATTAGTGTTTATTTACGCGGGAAACGATTCGTTCCGCCTCCACGATCTAAAACAACGTATCCTGCCGTGTCGGCTTCTGGATATGCAGGACTTCACACGCGGCATCGGTCACCGTTTCGCGGTATTCGGGCAGGGTATAGACAGCGAGGCGCCACTGCTCGCGCCGCGTCATGTTGAGGGTGCGGATCCGGGGCGAGAGCTCCTCAAAGTTCGTCACGGCGTTCCGGCTCTGCACCCGGACGCCAAGGGACATCTCGCGGGGGATGGGGGGAATGTCAACAAGTACCTCCTCAGGCCGGACCCCCGCCTGCCCGGCAATCCGCGCCGCGAACTCGCGGGATTGTTCCAGCGAAAGCCCGTCCTGGTAGACCACCGTGTTCACCTGGTCGCTGCCGGCATAGACCGCACGCTTGTACAGCCGTCGTTCGTAGAGCCGTAACGTGAGATCGCGGGCCACTGCACTTGGGGAGGTGCGCAGGGCGTGCGTGCAGCCCGCATCGTCCATCCGGAGGAACTGCCGCACGCTGTCGTCATCAAGGCCGGCACAGTGCTCCAGCGCCGCGAGCTGGAACATGCTCTCCCCGATCCGGCTCACGTGGTGATAATAAACGGTCGGGCGCATCAGCGTCCGGGCGATCAGGAGGGACTCCGCAGCATTCACCCCATTCTCGTCAAGCACGGTCCCGTCCGGGTACCGGATCAGGTGCCGGATCAGGCGCTGGGCATCGACGGTGCCGTACGGCGCACCGGTATAGTACGCGTCCCGGAGGAGATAGTCCATCCGGTCCACGTCGAAATCACCGTGGATGATGCTGGAGAGCGGATGGTTCCCTTTCACGACCGCACAGAGCTCTTTTGGGTCCACACCGGCCGCGCCGAGCAGGTCGCCGGCATACTCCTCGACAACCGGGTCGATCTCGTCATGGGTGCGGTGGAGGTACTGCTCCATCAGGGGCTCGCTCGCGTGCGAGAACGGCCCGTGGCCGATATCATGAAGAAGCGCTGCGGCAACCACGAGCCGGTGCTCGTCCTCGGGGAGCTGGAACCTCCGGCTCGCAACGCCGGCAAGGAACATGGTGCCCAGCGAGTGCTCGAACCGCGTGTGGTTGGCGCCCGGGTACACGAGGAAGGAGAAGCCGAGCTGCCGGATATAGCGGAGACGCTGCAGCACGGGGGAGTCGAGCAGCCGGAGCGTGAAGTCCTCCACCTCGATATAGCCATGGACCGGGTCCTTGATGATCTTCAGGTTCACTAAAGAATCTTCATATACATCGCATAAAAGTATTGAGTAATGATTACCTTCCTGTCGGGCGGCACCGGCACACCGAAACTCCTGCGGGGCATGCAGAAAGTGATGGACCGGCACGAGATCTCGGTGATTGTGAACACGGCCGAGGACATCTGGATATCGGGCAACCACATCTCCCCGGATGTCGATACGGTCATGTACCTCTTCTCTGGTATGCTCAACACCGATACATGGTGGGGGATCCGGAGCGACACCTTCACCACCCACGACGAGATTATGCGGCTGGGCATCGACGAGTTCATCGGTATCGGCGACCAGGACCGGGCCGTCCACATCGCCCGCGGGGAGATGCTCCGGAACGGGATGCGGCTGACGAACATCACCAAGCTCCTCTGCGAGCGGTACGGGGTCCGCGAAAATGTCCTGCCCATGACCGATACGGAAGTCACTACGCAGGTGCAGACGGACCTCGGTCTCATCCACTTCCAGGAGTACTGGGTCCGGGCAAAAGGCAGGATCGAGATCCAGAAGGTTGTCAGGAGCTTCAACGAGCCCCCGGTTGCAACACAGGAAGTAATCGAGGCCATCGAGGCGAGCGATGCAATCGTGATCGGCCCTTCGAACCCGATCACGAGCATCCTGCCCATCCTCTCCTGCGATGGATTAAGGGAGGCCCTTCGGGACAAAGTCGTGCTCGCGGTCAGCCCGTTCATTGGCGATGCACCAGTGAGTGGCCCGGCTGCCGCCCTGATGCATGCATCCGGCTATGAGCCAAACTCGATTGGCACCTTCAACTGTTACGCGGGCCTCACCGATGTCTTTGTACAGGATATCCGCGACCCCGTTGAGGTGAGCCACTCGGTGCGGTTCGATACCCTGATGGTTGACGAGGACAAGAGCGTGGCACTGGCACAGGAAGTCCTCCGGTTGATCAAGGCCTGCTGATTATTCCCCGATACAAACCCGGTTGCAAATCTATATAACGCTCCGCAATAACGGTTATCGTGAGAGGGAGAAACACGCAGATGATCCGGAAAATACTCATAGTACCGTTGATTTTTTTTGTATTGCTGGCGGGATGTATTGCTGAACAGGCCCCGGAAAAAGGGACCATCCAGTTTACGTCCTCCCCCACCGGCGCCCAAGTCTATCTCGACAACCAGTTCCGGGGAACAACGCCCAGTACCCTGAGCGGCATCGACCCCGGGAGCCACACCATTGAATTCAGGTATACCGGCTACGAGAGCTGGTCAGCCACCATGGTCGTGTCAGCCGGGTCGAACAATGTATTTGTTGCTCTGACCCCCAAGGCAGGCGTCAGCACGCCGGGCATCGTTACTACGGTTGCCCCCGTCTCGTCGGTATCCCCGGTATCCGTAACACTGAAACTAAACAAGGAATTGATGACTATTGGGGACTCGATGATCTTCTCCGGTACGGCCGAAGGATGTAAACAAGTCCTGCTGACCATTTATGGGACGGGAACGTACCAAAACGGGGTATCCCTTTCCCCGCCGGATGTCAGTACTCTCGGTACCTGGAGTTATACGTGGAACCCGGGATCAAAGGTTCAGTCGGGGACATACACCATCATCGCCACCGATCCGGAAAAGAAAGTGACGGTAAAGAAGGAATTTCCCCTAATCGGCGGGGGCGAGGTCACGGTGACCTCAAACACCCGTTCGGCTGCCCGGGGAGACATCCTTCAGTTCTCCGGTCTCTGTACAACTGGCGCCCCAAGTGTCCACCTCGTTTTATACGGGCCGGAACGGTACACCGGCGGTGTCGAACTGGGCACATTATCGGTCCAGGCCAATCAGAACTGGAACTTCGCGTATACCCTCGACACTACCATGCCCACGGGAACCTACACGATGTATGTGTATGATGTCCCTAAAACATCCTCGGGCACAACCCAGTTCACGGTAGGATTTTCACAATAAAACCAAATTATTTTACATTTTTTGTTTTTTCACGAATATCGAGAGGAAGCGCCTCAATCGGGACGGAATGCCTGTCCGATACCTATTTGAAGGATTTATATACTAATATCTGTTCGGAGAAGTTTCATGGCTATTATCAATAAATTCCTCAACCTGTTCAAGTCAGGAAAAGAGGAGGGGAACGAGGCGCGCCTCCAGGCACAGAAGGAGCGCTACGACAACTTCCTCAGGGCCCTCACGGAGGGCGACCTCGACGCCCGCTGGGCCGCCGTCCGATCGGTCGGCGACCTTGGCGAGCCGTTCATCGAACCGCTGATCCGGGGGCTTAAGGACGAATACTGGATCATCCGGCGGGGTTCTGCCGACACGCTCGGCAAGATCGGCGCTCCGGCGGTCCATCCCCTGATCAGTGCATTAGATGACCCTGGGGAGGATGTCCGGCAGGAGACGATCCGGGCGCTCCAGCTGATCGGGGAACCCTCCGTTGCTCCCCTTGTACAGGCCACCAGGCACAGCCACCCGCTGATCCGGCGGGGCGCCGTCCAGGCACTCGGGATCATGGGCGAGGAGCGGGCGGTGCAGGTCCTGGCCGAATCCTTAAAGGACAGCGATGCCGGTGTCCGGTACGAGGCCGCTGTTGCCTTCGGCCGTATCGGTGATCCCCGTGCGGTCGCGCCTCTCATCGAAAGCCTCCACGATGCGCAGGAGAAAGTGCGGACGGCCGCGATGGCGACCCTCTGCTCCCTTGGGGAACCCTCCATCGAACCGCTCATACGGGCGTTGGTGGACACGAGCGAGGATGTCGGCCGGAGGGCATCCCTTGCACTTGTCACCATCGGCGACCCTGCCATTGATGTCCTGAGCGCCGCTCTTTCCGATCCGAACCCGGGCATCCGCCGGGGTGCCATTGAGGTGCTCGGGCAGATCGGGAACACGCGGGCGATCCCAAAGACGATCGAGAGACTCGACGACCCCGAGCGGATCGTGCGGATCGAGGCCGTCAAAGCCCTTGCAGCCCTCGGCGTCCCCGCCATCGCCCCGCTCATGCAGGTCTTCCGCGAGGGGGAGAGCCGTATGAGGACCGGCGCCATGGAGGCGCTCTGGATGCTCGGTCAGCCGGCAACGACGCCGCTCATCATGGTCTTGAAGGATGACCAGAGCGATGTCCGGAAACGGGCTGCCCTCCTGCTCGGCGAGATCGGCGACCAGAAGGCAGTCGATCACCTGACCGGCCTGCTCTCGGATGAGAACGTCACGGTCAGGAAAGAGGCCTTCGAAGCCCTTGAGATGATCAAGAACCGGACCGGGGCATAACCCGTCCGGATATATTATATTTTTTTAGCACGCGGTGAACGGACCGCTTTTTCCGGCAACGGGTTCACATACCTTTACTGTCTTTTATCCGACAGGGATCTATTCCAACCGCAAGATATATGGAAGCCGGGAAGAATGATACCGTTCAGGTGACCGGTATGCGGACAGTAATAACAAAACGGAATTCAGGTGCGGTCAAGGATGCAACAGGAGCAGCTTCCGCTGGACCTGCCCCCGATTCCTACCGCGAGCGGCTGTTCAAGTACATCCCGGCGGAAGTCGTTGTGCTCTACGTTGCGGTGTACGGGATTGCGTATGCCCTGTTTGCCGCGGACCCGTTGTTCTCCCTTATGGCCCGCTGGATCCTCATCGCGGGTATCGTGGGGACACCGCTGTATCTCTGGAAGACCCAGCAGGTAACGGAGGGTGTGCAGCTCGTGATATCCACTGCCGGTTTCGTGTTGTGGGTGTGTGCGCTTGGCGTTGTCCCGGTATCAGAACTGCCGGGATTCAACCAGATCATTGCATCGCTTGCTTTGCCACTCTATGTATTTCTCTCCCCGCTGATCGAGGGGATACCGGACCGGTGGTAAAAACGGTCTGCCGGAACGCATGATCCTGACGTTCGATATAAAAAAGTATGATACGAGGGGGAACTATTTCAGTTCGCCAAGGTCCTTCCAGTAATCGTACTCGTGCTTCCAGAGGTCCTTGTTGTACGAGATCATCTGCTTGAAATATTCTTTCCGCTCAGCAAGGATCTTTTCCTGCGCCGGGTCAGACCACTTCGACCTGATCGATTCAGCCAGTTTCCGGCCCAGCTCCTTTGCCTCTTTTTCAGCGCCGACGATAGCGTTTGGATCGGCCCCTACAAGTACCCCCACCCTGCCAACGGTTTTCGCCCCGAAGTTCAGGAGGGCCATGTTCATGTAATCCGCCACCTCGTTTGCGTACGAACCGCCCGCGGTACAGACCGCACAGCCATATTTCCCGGCAAACGTCTGGCAGTGAACCACGTCCGCCATCCGGTCGAGCATCGTCTTGAGCTGGGCCGTGACCGCGTTGATATAATTCGGCGAGCCGAGCACGATCCCGTCCGCGTCCAGCATCTTCTCCAGGAGTGTCGGAAAGTCGTCGTCATGGATACACTCGCCCTTCGCGTAACAGGTGCCGCACGCGGTGCAGTACTTGATCTCGAGACCGCAGACGTCCACGAACGTGATGTCTGCCCCGGCCTGCCGGGCGCCTTCGAGCACGCCCATGACGAGGCGGCGGGTCTGGCTTTTCTCCCCTTTCGGGCTTGCGTTGATGCCGATAATTTTCATCAGAACCACTACTGTAATGATTCCTGCCGGGCGGGATAAAGATGCGGTGTACCGGGTTACCCCTTAGTATCCCCCGGGATACCATGGCGGGGGTACTTATAGACCGGGGCCCAACCCCTGTATGAGAGACCGTTATGCTCATCCGCGATGTTGCTGATTCACCCCATGAACGGGTCATCGACCGTTCCCTGCTCTGCGAGCTCCTCCACCCGGACAAGGTCCCGGGTGCCGGGGAGCTTTCGTACAGTGTTGCCCATGCAATCGTCCCGCCCGGTGAGTCGACCCTGCCCCACGTACTGAACCGGTCCACGGAACTCTATTATATTCTCAGCGGTGCCGGGGAGATGCATATTGCCGGCGAACATGCATTCGTTCACCCGGGACAGATCGTGTTGATCCCCCGGGGGGCAGAGCAGTATATCCGTAATACCGGGCCGGGGGACCTCGTCTTTCTCTGTATCGTTGCCCCGAAGTGGCAGGCGGATGACGAGACCCTTACCAGGTAACCCACTCTCGCAGGTCGAGGCCTCCCGCCCGGCAATTGTTTTTTATAGCGGGAGTGTTATCCTTCCAGTATGATTAAATCCGGTGAGGTGCACCGGCACAGGACCCGGGTCTTCTTCTTCCTGATTCTCTCGGTTGCCGTACTCTGGGCAATATTTCTCCTCCATAAAGGAGAGGTGCTCCAGTTTTTCTTCCTCTTCGCTTCACTTGCCGCGATCAACCCGGTCGTGGGCTTTATCGAAATGAGAAACAACGGGAAGGATCGCAACCTCCTCATCTTCTACTGCATGATTCTCGTCGCCCTTCTCTGGGCATCATTCCTGCTCTACCTGGGAGTGCACCTCTGGGTCAGCCTCTTTATCTTCATCATCGCGGTCGGGGTCCCCCTCCTGCTCCGTGCTATGGGTGAGACCCGGACAATATCCGTTACCTGATCCCGGACGCTCCCCGGAATATGCCTGATGAACAGACGTTCAGGCCTGTCCACCGTAAATCATCGAAAAAAGAAGTGAAAATTTTTTTAATCCCAGTAATTCTTCACATACAGCCTGTGCTTTTCCATCTTTGGCGTGAAGAGCTTGAGCCCGAGGGGGACAATGAAGAGGCAGACCACCGCATTGCCGATAAACCATGCCGAAAAGACCGTCATCATCGCCACGGGCTCGGCAAGCGAGAGCGTCCAGGCTGCCCAGGCTGCACCAATGAGGTTGTTGATGACTACCCCGAACAGGAGGATGTAGGTGTAGTCCCGCGGGTTCTCCATCGATAAGTTCACGCCAAAACTGCGGACAGCGGCAAGCGGGATCAGCACCTGGAAGAGGCCGGCAACTGCCCAGACCACAGCGACCAGCGGGTGCTGGTTGAGCACTTCGGATACCATCAGCCCGGAGCCGACAAGGGTCCCGACATAAGCAGCAATCGCACCGTACCAGCCGAACCAGAGGGTAAAGAGGACCATGAACGCAACTGCAAAGAACAGCCACGAGACCACGCCGCCGGCAACAGTCGGGGTAATCGTTACCGATGCCCACGCGAGGATAGTGTCAATGATGATCAGGATGAGGGTAAGTATGACAAAGGAATAGGTTGGTTGACGGTCTATTTTCATACATTCACCTTTATTCCTTATTGTTTCCGAATATAAATAGCATTTATTGACTGGGATTGTAGAGAACGGCCGTGATGAACAGCCGGGTTTTACAGTCCCGATAGAGCTTTTATGGTATCCCACGGCAGATATATCAGGAAATGGACCTGCCGTTTGTTTTTATTGACCTCGTTCTCCATATCGACAAGTACCTCCCGGGGATCATCGAGAGCTACGGGTTCTGGACCTACCTGATCCTGTTTGCGATCATCTTCTGCGAGACAGGGTTTGTGGTCCTGCCGTACCTCCCGGGAGACTCGCTGCTCTTTGTTGCAGGCACGCTTGCCGGGGCCGGTTACCTCAATATCGAGATCCTCATTGTCACGCTCCTTGCCGCCGCGATCCTCGGGGATACCGTGAATTACTGGATCGGGCATACTGCCGGCATGAAAGTCCTTGACATGAAGTACAGCTTCGTCAAGACCGAACACCTCGAGAAGACCCGGGAATATTTCCAGAAGTATGGCGGCATTACCATCGTGATCGCGCGGTTCATCCCCTTTATCCGGACCTTTGCACCGTTCCTTGCCGGTGTCGGGAAGATGCGCTACCGCTGGTTCCTCTCCTACAACGTGATCGGGGGGGTTCTCTGGATCGTTGCGTTCTCGCTCGCCGGCTTTTTCTTTGGCGGCCTTCCGATCGTCAGGGAGAATTTCAGTCTCATCATCTACATGATCATCGGCATCTCGATGCTTGCCGTGGTATCCATCGTGATCCAGATGCTCCGGCGCCCGGCTCCTGACAAAAAGACATCCGATCCGTCAGAAGATAATTCGTAACCGGATTTTCAGGTGTATCAGGGATCCGGTCCCTGCATGGCGTGTGCTGCCGGGCCCCGGGGCAGGTCGGCGGGATTACCGGGCGTTCCCGCGGACACCCGGATTCGCGATATCTGCCATTTTTTTCGCAGTTAACGCCAGATTCATTATCTTTTCGCGCTCATCAACTCCTGGTTGATTATGTCACGCAGGATCCTCTTCTCCCTTGCTGTTGCCACCCTTGTCATAGCCGCCATCATCGCTGCCGGCTGCACCGGTTCTACGACATCGCCCGCGGCAGGTGAGATAAAGAAGTTCAGTTCCGCGGACGAGATCCGCGAGTACATTGAAGAGAATACGAAACTTGCCGCTGAGGCGGACGGAGACTATTATGCCACGGGTGCCGTCATGGCCAGGGATGTCGCAGTGGGTGTCCCGCAGAGTGCAGTTGCCGAATCGGCCAAAGGACTTACTGCATCCGCGCCGTCCGCTGGGACCGGAGCAACGGATTACTCGCAGACCAATGTGCAGGTCGCCGGTGTCGATGAACCGGACGTTGTGAAAAACGACGGGCGATACATCTACGTCATATCGGGCGACACCCTGACCATCGTGGATGCGTACCCGGCATCGACCGCCACGATTATTTCAAAGACCACGATTGACGACACGCCAAAGGAAATCTTCGTCTCCGGCAACCGGCTCGTCCTCTTCACGACCGGTACGAGCGCCATTTCAGAAAATGACAGCCCGGTTTCTGCCCGGCAGGTGAAATCCCTGCGTTCCTACATACCCTACAATCCCGTCACCCGCGCCGTCTTCTACGATATCACCGACCGGAAGAACCCGAAAGTTACAAAAGACTACGAGATCGACGGCGACTATACCGATGCCCGCCTGATCGGCAGCAACCTCTATCTCGTCACCCGCGAGAAGGTCTCCACTTACCGGGACGAGGAGATCATTGTCCCGTGCGTGAGAGAGAGTGCGAAGTGCATCATCACACCGGATGTCTACTACTTCGACAACCCCGAACGGTCGTACGCGTTTACGACAATCACTTCATTTGACACACCCAGCGCAAACGAGAAGGACGCAAAAACGTACCTTGTCGGCAGCGGCAACATCATGTACGTATCGCAGGACGCGATGTACATCAGCTACCAGAAGTACCACAGCATCTATCGGAGAGGTGGGGTGGAACCGGCGATCGCAATCGATGACCGGGAAGTAAGCAGCGCGGGATCGTCGTCCGGGTCCGTCTCGTCAGTCCTCTGGGAGGACTTCAACGCGATGAGCGAGAGCGAGAAGCAGGAGGTGATCACGGAGATGAAAGCGCAGGAAGTGGAGAAGATCACAAAGAAGGAGATCGACCAGAGCACAACTGCCATCCATAAGATTGCGATCGACAACGGCGCCATCAATTATGTCGCAAGGGGCGATGTGCCGGGATACCTGAAGAACCAGTTTGCCATGGACGAATACCATGACAACCTCCGCGTTGCAACCACGTCGAGTGTTTACACTACCCGGGGGTCGTTCGAGTACAACAACGTCTTCGTGCTGGACTCCGGCATGAAGACGATCGGTTCCTTGACGCACATCGCCGAGCAGGAGCAGATCTACTCGACACGGTTCATAGGCGACCGGCTCTACATGGTGACCTTCAAGCGGGTTGACCCGTTCTTTGTGATCGACCTCTCGACTCCCACGAGCCCGAAGATCCTCGGCAAGCTCAAGATCCCGGGCTACTCTGATTACCTCCACCCGTACGACAGCACCCACATCATCGGGCTTGGCAAGGAGACGAGGACCAATGACTGGGGCGGCGTCTCGACGCAGGGCATCAAGCTCGCCCTCTTTGACGTGAGCGATGTTGAAAACCCAAAACAGGTGGGAAAGGTCGAGATCGGTGATGCCGGCTCGGACTCGGCGGCACTCTCGGATCACAAGGCCTTCCTCTTTGACAAGGCAAAGAACCTCCTCGTGATCCCGGCCCGGGTTGTCCGGCAGGATGCGGCCCGGTCCGAAAAACTGATCGGCGACCAGCCGCAGATCTGGTACGGCGCGTATGTCTTCGGTGTCGACCCGTCGGCAGGTTTTGTCCTGCGGGGTACCGTTGAACATGGAACGGGTGGGAGCAGCCACTATTGGTACGGCAGCTCCAGAAACGAAGTAAAACGCTCGCTCTATATCGGAGACACCCTGTACACGCTCTCGACTGCGAAGATCCTCGCAAACCCGATTGATCAGATCAATACGACCGTGGCAACGATATCGCTTGACGAGAGAGAAGATGTCCTGTACCCGCCAATGCGGGTAGTGGAATAAAAGATTTTTTTTATTTTCAGGCCGGCTGGGCGTTCATGCTGGATGGGATCAGCTTGCTGACCACCAGCTCGGGGACCTGTCTTGAAGTCCTGACGTTCATGTCAAACAGGGCATTCTTGCCGGAGGTGCCAAGATACGTCAGGGTGATCTGGAAATCCGTGTCCATCAGGGGGATACCAAGTGCGGTGATCTTTGCGGACCGCGGGCTGATGACCCGTTCCTGGCCGGTGATCAGCTTTTCCTTGACACCATCAACTTCGGTCATGACCTCGTTCTCGTAGGTCATGACAAGGATCCTGGTGCTGCCGATCGTGACGGGCTCGCCATCAGGGATGCTGACCCGGTAGGTGGTTGTGTAAGGGAACGAAGTCCCTGCCTGTGTCTCGGCAACCGCAATACTCAGGGTGACAATCGCGATAACTGCGACAATGAAAATAAGGGCGATGACTCCGACAAGCACCTTGGTGCCGGTACTCCACCCTTGTTTGCCCTGCGACTCAGGGGATTGTGCTGGATCTGCCATAGTTCTTCTATTAAAGAGAGGTTTATAAATATTATATGGGTTGTGGAATCCGACTGGCTCGATAGAGCCAGGAGGAGGAGAAGAACGCATCAGCGTTCTTCGAGTTCCGACTGGGTCGAAGAAATTCTGATGAATTTCGACATATCGAAGGGTTCTTCAAAGTTTCGACCAATCGAAGAAATTCTGATGAATTTCGACATATCGAAGGGTTCTTCAAACTTTCGACCAATCGAAGAAATTCTGATGAATTTCTTCTCCTGTCTCAAGTCTGATGACTTTCGACATGTCGAAGATCCTTCAGGTCCTCTCTTTCTCGACTTCCTGATGAAGGTCTCGGATTTATCAGAACCGTAGGGACGAGAGGAATCCCTCATAGTTCTTCGAACATCAGCACAATAATCTCATTACCCCCCCCGACCCATTGTTATAGGATTTTAATGCGCATACCCATACAGAACGTCACACCGGAATGCGGCCACGCGGAAGTCTGCGGCTGGGTCCACGAGGTCAGGGACCTTGGCGGCCTTGCCTTTATGCTGATCCGCGACCGGACCGGCATCATCCAGGTGACCATCCCCAAGAAGAAAGTACCTGAAGCCGTCCTTGCAGCGCTTAAAGCGGTCTCCCGCGAGTCCGTTGTCCGGGTCACCGGGCCGGTCAAGGCGATCGACAAGGCTCCCGGCGGCCGCGAGCTCGTGCCCGAATCGATCGAGATCATCAGCCTCGCCGAGACCCCGCTCCCACTCGATGTCTCCGAGAAAGTCCTCGCAGAGATGGACACCCGCCTCGATGCCCGGTTCCTCGATGTGCGGAGGCCCCGCGTTGCGGCGGTTTTTGAAGTCCGCAGCGCCGCGTGCTTCGCGATCAACCAGTACTTCCACGAAAACGGGTTCACGAATATCACCACCCCCAAGATCGTGGCGGCTGCCACCGAGGGAGGGACCGAACTGTTCCCGATCGCCTACTTCGACAAGGAGGCCTTCCTGAATCAGAGCCCGCAGCTCTACAAGCAGATGATGATGGCTGCCGGTTGCGAGAGGGTGTACGAGATCGGACCGATCTTCCGGGCGGAGGAGCACAACACGACAAAGCACCTCAACGAGGCGACAAGTATCGATATCGAGGTTTCGTTTGCCGACCACCTCGAGGTCATGCGCATCCTCGAGGACCTGATCGTCAGGATCTACGAGTACGTCAATAAGACATGCAGCACCCAGCTCGCCAACCTAGAGATCACCGACTTTGCCGTGCCGAAAGCCCCGTTCCCCCGGCTCCCGTACGCAGAAGCGATCGAGATCGCGAAGAAGAAGATCGACGAACCGATCAAGTATGGCGACGACATCAGCCCGGCGGCCGAGCGGGCGATCGGCGCCGAGATGGGCGGCCACTACTTCATCGTGGACTGGCCCTCCGAGATCCGGCCCTACTACGCGATGCAGTACGAGGACGACCCCTCGATCTGCAAGGCATTCGATATGATGCACCCGCGGATGGAACTCTCGAGCGGCGCCCAGCGGGAGCACCGGTACGACATTCTCGTCAACCAGATCAGGAGGAAAGGCCTGAACCCCGAGAGCTTCGAGTTCTATCTTAAGCCGTTCCGCTACGGCATGCCGCCGCATGCGGGCTGGGGCCTGGGTGCCGACCGGCTTGTCATGACCATGCTCGGTCTTTCAAATGTGCGCGAAGCGGTCCTCTTCCCCCGCGACATGCACCGGCTGGTCCCCTGATCCCGACCACGAACTATTTTTTCTTCCGGAACAATCAATCTGTAACAATTCAACCCGGTTTCCCATGTCCAAAGCATATTTCATCAATAAAGTACTGGCAACGACCGTTGTCGGCAGTTACCCGGTGGTGAAAGCCGGAGGGCTCAAGAGCCTCTTCGACCCGCTCCATTCCGCGGTCGAGACCGCAGTCGCCGACCAGATCGGGGCCGGCATCGATATCATCTCGGACGGGCAGGTGCGGGGGGACATGATCGGGGCCTTTGCCGGGAAACTGCCGGGTGTCAAGGGGCAGGAGGTCATAGGCAAGATCCAGCCGGCCGCTTCCGCGATCACGGTGGCGGATACGAAGTATACGATCTCGAAGTTCCCGAAAGTGAAGGGGATCATCACCGGCCCGTCAACGCTCGCCCACGGCCTCCATATCAGCACCCCGATGTACCGGAACAAGGAGGAGCTGGCACTCGACCTCTCCGCTGCGCTCGTTGTCGAGGCACGGAGCCTTGAAGCGGCCGGTGTCACCCTGATCCAGATCGACGAGCCGATCCTCTCGACCGGTATTGCCGACCTCGCGATCGGCAAGCAGGCAGTTGAGCAGATTGCATCTGCGGTCCGCGTCCCTACCTGCATGCATGTCTGCGGGAACATCGGCAACGTGATCGACGAGATCCTGAAATACAACGTCAATGTCTTTGACTTCGAGTTCTCGAAGAACCAGGCAAACGTCGACATCATCTCGCGCCGGGACCTGACCGGCAAGATGCTCGGGTACGGGTGCGTTGACTCGTCATCGGAGGAGATCGAGACCGTGCCGGAGATCCGTAAGCGGATCGAGAAAGCCGTGGAATATTTCGACCCGAAGATCCTGCTGATCGATCCGGACTGCGGCTTGCGGATGCGGAGCCGCGAGGCAGCCTACTGGAAACTCAAGAACATGTGCGAAGCGGCAAAGGAAGTCCGGCTCGCGTTGTAACACCCGGGCTCTCTTTTTTGTACAGCCGGGAAATTTCCGGGCCGGATCAACAGGTTCATCGGGTTATACGGAACCATTATCTTCTTGCGAAAGATTATGGCAAAGACTTGTCCCAGTTGCGGGACCCCGGCCGCTGATGACGAGGCACGGTTCTGTAACAAATGCGGTTACCCGTTTCCGAAGACCCGGCCCGATAATCGAACGATTGTCAGCCGGGCGGATAACCGGTTATACGAGACTCATGCGAGTGAATACGAGGCTGCTCCCCACCAGCCGCGGACCACCCCCGGTAAAAAACCCGGGCGGGAGTGCGCTGCCACGGATAATACGCTTCCCTTCATGACCCGTATGGTAAAAAACCACCAAAGGCTCATCTACATTATTGGGGCAGTCGTAATTATCCTCATCTCCCTGCTGGGGATCAGTGCCGGGTTTTCAACAACGGGAACTGATTCCGCAGTGAAGTCACTCATCAACACCTCGGCCCTTCTGCAAAATCCCACAACCTCACCCCTGTTCTGGATCGGGTTCCTTGTTTTCGGGAGCCTGGTCTGGAGGATCTTCTGCGATCTGATAGCGATGGTGTTCCGGATGTACGATGCCATGAGCGGTGGAGATGATGAATCCCTGGATGATGGCGCTGAGGAGTATCATGAAGAGGCTGATGAGGGCATGTATGAATGCCCCCACTGCGGGAAGGTTGTCCCGGCCAGCCAGTTGCGGCAGTGCGAGCACTGCGGCGTCCAGGGGTGCAGTAACTGCATCCGTATGATGGGGCTGATCAAGAAGACGATGACGTGCAGGGAATGTTTTGAGAATAAGTGATTTTTCTCAGGGAGACCCAGACCCACGACATGCCTGAATCAAACTACTGAAAATTTTTAATTCTCCGGATTTTCCATTTTTTTATTGTGCCGGAACACTTAACCGCAGCCGGGAGATATGTTCTGGTATGCAGCACGGCCCATGGTCGATCCTCCTCTTCATTGCAGTCCTCAATGTCCTCACTGCCGGTTGCCTCAATAGTATACCAGGCTCTTCCGGTACTCCCGTAACGGTTCCCTCCGGTGCAGTACCCGAAACAACATCACCTTCCCCCGGCGACACCTGCTCGCTCACACCGGGACCGTTCCAATACCTGCCGGCGTACGAGGATGTCAGCATCACCGTTGACCGGAACACGATCAACAAGAACCCGACCATCACCGTGCGCTTCGATGGCGGTCGGGGACTCGGTATGGTCCAGACCATGACGGTGACCGTCATCCGTTCGGACTGTGTCACGGAGCAGGAGGTCAGGAAGAAACCGGGGATCGGGACCAGCGTGACGCTGATGGGTACGACCGGAACCGACCGGGTCATTGTCACGCTCCTGATGACCTCGGGGGACCAGTACACGGTGATCGATGCCGGGTACCCGTTCCCGATCAAGATATAATTTTTTTTAAAATACCGGTAATATCAACCGGCTGTAACAAAACAAAAAGGGAAAACCCGCCTTACACCACTCTTGACGTGGTCGAGGCCTCGATGCCCTTCTCGGTGATGATGAAGGGCAGCAGCCGCTGGGGTGCTGCTGCGTCCTTGATCTTATGGACGGCAAGCGTCCGCTCGATCTCTGCCTGCTGGATATTGGTCTTGAACTCGATGACCACGTCCGCTGCACGCATCAGCTTGGTCATCTCCATGGGCGAGTGGATGCCGGTATAAACAACGAACATCATGTTCGCCCCGCGTCTCTTCATCTCCTCCCGGGACATCCGCAGGAACTTGAGCGCCCCGTCAATCCCGTACTTGATGACAATCGCCGAGAGCGAGTCGATCACAATCCTGCTCCCCGCCATCTGGGTCAGGTACATTTCAGGATGCAGCTCGCTGGCATCGATCATGCCCACGTCCACATCGCCATCGTTCATGAAGTACGTGCCCTCTTCCCCGCCTTCCGCCTTCCAGAACTGCACAGCGGCAAGGTCGACCCCGGCAACCGGTGTGCCGTAGATCATGACAAGGGTCCCCTCGGGAAACCCGCCGTCAAGCAGCAGGTTGAGACCGATAATGCCGGTGGTCCGCTTCTTAGTCCTCCCGCTGATCGGGACGTCCTGAATCCGGCTTTTTGTATCTGTCGGGGCTGCCATCGGGGATGCACCGGAGAGTATTATTGAATGTCTGCTTAAAAGGCTTGTGGGGCCCGGGGTGATTTTGTCGCAGAATATCCCGCCAAATCGGATTAGGAGCGCGATCCGCCGAACTTTTGCCGGAGGTCCCGCCTCAGCAGCTTCCAGCCGTGGACCCGGGGCAGGGCGTCCACGATGATCAGGTTACGGGGGACCTTGTACCCGGCCAAGTGGTCCCGGCAGTAGGCTGTAAATTCTTCCTCGGTCAGGGCGGCGCCGGGCCTGAGCACGACCGCCGCAACCGGGACCTCTCCTTTCCGCTCGTCCGGCACACCGAAGACCGCGACATCCGCAACCGCCGGGTGCCGGACGATCGCGTTCTCCACTTCCGTGGGATAGATCTTCCAGCCGGACATGATGATCATGTCCTTCTTCCGGTCGGTGATGCAGAGGATCCCCTCCGCATCAAGGTCTCCGATGTCGCCTGTCAGGAACCAGCCGTCATGCCGGAATACCTCCCGGGTCGCGTCCGGCAGGTTCCAGTATCCCTTCGCTACCGCCGGGCCGCGGATGGCAACTTCCCCGCTCTCGCCAAACGGCAGCTCTTTCTCCGGGTCAGCCGTGTCCACGATCTTCAGCTCCGTGTAACCGACCGCAACCCCCACGCTCTGGAAATTTTTCGTGAGCTGCGGGAATTCGGGCAACGTCGTGGTGCCTGAACCGATCACGATCGTCTCGGAGAGTCCGTAGGAGTTCGCCACCGGGATATGGTACCGCTGGTCGAATGCCTCCCAGACTACCGGCAGGAGCACACCACCCCCTGAGATGATCGCACGGGCGCACCGGAGGCGCGGCCCGGTGCCGGGCGCAGCATGGACGAGCGAGTGGATGACCGGCGGCATGCCGGCAAGGATTGTTACATTATACTGCTCTGCCAGGGCAAGGTAGCGTTCGAGATCGAACCGCTCCATCATGACATACGTACCCCCGGCCCGGATTGCCGCGAGCCCCCACGAGAGGCCGACATGGCCCATCGGGTAGATGCCAAGGTAGGTATCAACGGGGCGGAGCCGGAGGGCGTCGCGTTCCGTGTCGAGCGCCGTCATCCAGTTGCCGTGGGTGAGCATCGCTCCTTTCGGCTTTCCGGTCGTGCCGGCCGTGTACTGGATGTGGCAGAGGTCTTCGGTCGAGCAGTTGGCCGCCCGCATATTCGCCGGAGCGGGAGGGAATGACTCCCAGGCCACGGTCCCGTCGCACGCCCCGCCGCAGCAGATGATATGGGAGACCGTGGGGGCGTCCTTCCGGATACTGCTGATGACGCCGGCGCCCTGCCGGTCCGTGATCACCGCGATCGCACCGGCATCGTTGAGCACGTGCAGCAGTTCCTCTCCCTTGTAGACAATGTTGGTCGGCACCGCGACCGCTCCGATCCGCCAGAGCGCAAAGTAGCTGATCAGGTACTCCGGCGAACTTTCCAGGTAGATGCAGACCCGGTCGCCCTTCTTCACGCCGAGCGAGAGGAGGCCGAGGCCTACCCGGTTCATCTCGTCCCGGAGCTTTTTATAGCTGTAAGTCTCGTTCCGCGAGGGGCAGACGAGCGCTGCTTTTGCTTCAGGAACGCTCTTTGCATCGAGAAGGGTGGTAACGTTGGACATGATTTGAGTGCCGGTTATTTTTCATACAAAATTGGACGCTGGCGTATATAGTTGTTCATTATACGGGAACCCGCAGCGCGTGTACAGCGGTCTGGCAGGGCTGCGATGCCAAACTATTTCTTCTCTCTGCCCCGAATGATCTGCCGGACAATTATGGCGGAAGAATCAGACCAGCCACAACAGACACCGGGCAGCCAGCCTGCACCGGCTTCACCATCCCAGCAGCACCAGGGACAGCGGAGGCGCGACCGTCGAGACCGGGGCCAGGGCCGGAACCAGGGCGGCCAGCGACACCACCAGCGGAGAGACCCCCGGCAGCAGCCGGCACCGGGAACACCCGCTCCCGCGGCAGTCTCAGGAAAGGCCGCCGATGACGAGGAGGAGACCGGGCGCGAACGTTCCTCATCCCAGCGCCGGCACTTCCGGGGCGGCAGGCAGCCCAAGAGAGTTGTAGAAGAGTGGGCAAACGATATCTACTGCGAATAATCTTCATTTCCCCCATCTTTTTCCGGGTGCAGGAAACACGACACCGGTCTATTCGGATTCCCCGTGCCGGGAAGCCCTGAAAATGACTGAAACGACTTTTTCACTAATCAGCGTCTTTATCAATAATTAAAATAAAAATAGTTCTATTCGTTTTGATGATATCCATGAACCGACATTTCCTTCCCCCGTTCCTGACCGTACTGGTCCTCCTGCTGCTCAGCATGCTGGTGATCAGTGCCGGCTGTCTCAAGGACAGCTCGGTCCATGTCAGTAGTATGACGGTCGGCGCTGAAAAGGTCACGGGCGCTGAGGTCACCATGAACGTGACCACCGATATCCAGAATACGTATGGTGTCTCCTCCGGCATCTCCCGCGTCCAGCTCAAAGCCTATAACACCGAGAGCGGCCTCATGGTCGCGGAGAAGACAAGCGACGCCGGGTTCCTTGGCGTCCGCGGGTCCGGCTCGGTCTCCCAGGCAATTGTCCTCCCCCGTAAAGGCTCCTACCGGCTTGTCAGCACCATCTATGAGAACAACCAGCGCAAAGGGCAGGGCGAGATTACCGTGTACAGCCTTGAGCGGCTCACCCCCGATAACCAGAAGACCGGCCTTACAATCTCTGACATCGACTTTTTAGTCAGGAAGGTGGAGGGCGACCGGGTGAATATCCAGACCGATGTGTATTTCACCAACGATGACCCTCAAGAGAGCGGGGCGTTTACCCTCGAAGTGAAGGCAAAAGAAGAGGATGCCCGACTCCTTGCTGACAAACAGCAGGCAACGGTTGAGAGTATCCGGCCAGGTGCAACGAAAGTATCAGGAGTGACGCTGACGGTCCCCGATCAGTACAACTACGTGTTCGAGGTGCTTGTCTGGAAGGACGATGTCATCATCAAGAGGGGTGAAGGGAATGTGCGGCTCCGTCCCGGGCAGATCGTGAGCAAAGACACGCAGTTTGTGACGAAAGAGATCGAGACCTCGAAGTTCGTCCAGGGTTCCGGTGAACCCGCGTTGTCCCCACAGCCGTATACGACGATGAAATCCCCCGGCTTTGCAGCACCGCTCGCCCTTCTTGCCCTGGGTTCACTCGCCGTCTTCATCCATATACGGAGGAGAGACCCATGAACGCTGAAGAGATCATGCGTCAGGTCCCGGAGAGTCCGGCGCCTGTCGCACCACAGGTATCACCCATGACCGAGAAACAGAAAAATCCCGAGAAGAAGACACCGGGCAGTGAATGGCTCGGTATTATGTATCTCATTGTCGGACTCTTCATCCTGATCGCAACATTCCAGCTCTATTTCGTGATCCAGGAACTGATCAGGACATGGATTTCCGACCAGTTCGTGCCGGTTGCATCGGCGATCTATTACATTGCCGTGATCATTGTCGGCATCTGGCTTCTCCGGGATTATATCCGGAAACAATAATTTTTTTTAACCGTCCCATTAGCCGAGCATGCCGGGCACTTCGGCAGATTGTATAATCCGCACCCCGATATTCTGCATGTCCCGGACATTGGCCCGGTGCACCTCTTCGGACGAAGCCCCGACTGCATCGTCGACCAGTACGACCGGGTAGTTGTACGCAATCGCGTCAAAGACCGTTGTCCGGATACAATTCGGCGTCTGGATGCCCGTCACATAGACCGTTGTCACACCGAGGGTCCGGAGCATCAGGTCGAGCTCGGTCCCGATGAACGCGCTCATCCGGGTCTTGGTGAGCACGTGCTCCCCGTTTACGGGTACCAGTTCATCGATCACTGCCGCCCCGTGCGTGCCGGCAACGGCAAACGGCTGCTGCCTGAACCGTTCCTGCCGGATGATCTCCACGTCCGATCCATCCGGCCGGTGGACCCGCAGGACATGGAATACCGGCAGGGTCCGCTTCCGGAACTCCGTGAGCACGGACTGGATCTTCGGGACAACGGCCCGTGCCCCCGCAACCTTCAGCGGTTTCCCCTCAAGAACAAAGTCGTTCTGCATGTCGATGATCAGGAGTGCTGCTTTACTCATGGTTGTTCCCCGTTAGACTATTGTAGATTCGGCAGATAATAATTATTCAACATTTTTTGAGGATGCCATGGACCCGATCGTACAGTACGTCTGTCTCTTCGTTACCGGCATCTGTGCCGGCACGGCCTCCGGGCTCTTCGGTATCGGAGGGGGAGCCCTGATGACGCCGGTCCAGTACTGGCTGTATTCTCTTGGCGGGATGGACTCCACGCTCGCCACCCGGGTTGCGTTCGGCACTTCGCTTGCCGTGATGATCCCGACCATGGCGAGCGGGGCGCTGGCCCACCACCGCCACGGGGCAGTGAACTGGGTTGCTGCCGTGCCGATGGGAATTGCCGCAGTATTCGGGGGGCTCGCTGGAGGCACGCTTGCCGTCCACCTGCCGGGCATCGTACTCCGGATGTTCTTTGCCACGCTCCTCATCCTGATTGCGATCCGCATGGTCTGGCACCTCCGCGAGTGCCGTACCTGCGAGCCGCGGGGGTCGCCCGGCATCCATCTCGTGCTCGGCTTCTGCATCGGGATCGTATCCGGGCTGACCGGGCTGGGAGGCGGTGCCCTGCTGGTACCGGTCCTGGTCATCCTGCTCGGCTACCCGATCCACCGTGCGGTGGGGACCTCATCGGCCTGCCTCATCTTCTCGGCAGCCGGTGCCGTGACTGCGTATGTCATCAACGGGATCGGTGTCGCAGGCCTGCCGCCGTTCTCGATCGGGTACGTGGACCTCGTGACCTTCGCGATCCTGGCGATTACCACGATCCCGCTTGCCCGGTTCGGTGTGCGGTGTGCGCACAGTTGCTCCGGTAAGAATTTGCAGATGATGTTTGCCGGGCTGCTGATCGTAATTGGCGTCCTGATGCTTCTACACGGATAACTCAAAGAATCCTGATGGTTCTTCTCGTCCTCCAGGTCTGATAGCCTGTCGGAAAAAAAATTTACTGATACTCCGGAGGCTGGACCTGCTTTGGCAGTCCGCCCTTGAAGTGCTGCTGGATCTTGCCGTAGTACTGCCGGAGGTTGTCGTTCATCGTCGGGTGAACCTTCTTCTGGGCCTCGTCGAAATGCTTCTTTGTCACGGTCGCTGAGCCGTCGCGGAGGGCGAGCATGCCGGCTTCGCGGCAGAGAGATTCGAGGTCTGACCCCACAAAACCTTCCGTGATGCCGGCAAGGTCTGCGGCCAGCTGCTCGCGGGCCAGGTCGGTGAAGGTAAGTTTCTTCTCTCCAAGCAGTTCAAGGAACCGCTTCCGCCTCATCCCGGCCGGAAGACCGGTGCTGTCGTCCTTTGCCGGTGTGATGGCTGCCTTCACGTCCGCAATCGTGACTGCCTTGTCCTTCCCGAGCTTCTCGACCAGTTCGCCAAGCGCGTCCTCGTTGAACCGTTCGGTCAGCTGCACGACCTCGTTGAGCGTGGAGCTGTCAAGGGGCATAAACCGGGTGTGGATGCCAATGATCTTCTTCCGGCCCTCCAGATCGGGTTCACCGATATAGACCAGCCGGTCGAACCGGCCGGCCCGCAGGAGTGCCGGGTCCACGATGTCCGGGCGGTTGGTGGCTCCCATGACCACGACGTCCTTGAGCTCTTCGAGCCCGTCCATCTCGGTCAGGATCTGGTTGAGCACGTTGTCGATCACGTGCGAGTCGCTGCTCGTGCCGCGGGCCGGTGCCAGCGCATCGATCTCGTCGAAAAAGATGATCGAGGGGGAGACCTGCCGGGCCTTCTTGAAGACCTCGCGGACCGCCCGCTCGCTCTCGCCTACCCACTTGGAGAGGAGCTGGGGCCCCCGGACCGGGATGAAGTTCGCGCCGCTCTCGCTTGCCACAGCCTTTGCGATCAGGGTCTTGCCTGTGCCGGGCGGGCCGTAGAGGAGGATGCCCCGCGGGGGCTCGATCCCGAGGTCCTCGAACTTCTGGTGATCGGTGAGCGGGAGTTCGATTGCTTCCCTCACCTCGGTCTTTGCAGATTCAAGACCCCCGACATTCTGCCACTTCACGTGCGATACCTCGAGCATCACTTCCCGCATCGCGCTCGGGCCCACGTCGCGCTGGGCGCTCCTGAAGTCACTTGCCAGCACCTTGAGCCGGTCAAGCACTTCTGCCGGGATCTCTTCTGCATCAAGGTCCAGATCCGGCAGGTAACGCCGGAGGGCACGGATTGCCGCCTCGCGTGCAAGGGCCGCAAGGTCCGCGCCGACAAAACCATGGGTCTGCTGGGCAAGGGAATCAAGGCTCACATCCTCGGCAAGCGGCATGCCACGGGTATGGATCTTCATGATCTCGATCCGGTCGGGCTCGCCCGGGACACCGATCTCGATCTCCCGGTCGAACCGGCCGGGTCTGCGGAGTGCCGCATCGATTGCATCGACACGGTTCGTTGCACCGATCACGACAACCTGCCCGCGTTCCTCAAGGCCGTCCATCATGGTCAGGAGCTGGGCAACGACCCGGCGCTCCACCTCCCCGGTCACTTCCTCGCGCCGGGGGGCAATGGAGTCGAGCTCGTCAATAAAGATGATCGAGGGTGCGTTCTCGCGTGCCTCCTCGAAGACCTCGCGGAGCCGCTGCTCGCTCTCCCCGTAATATTTCGAGATGACCTCGGGCCCGGCAATCGAGATGAAGTGCGCACCGCTCTCGCTTGCCACCGCCTTTGCGATCAGGGTCTTGCCCGTACCGGGCGGGCCGTACAGGAGCACGCCCTTGGGCGGCTCGATCCCGAGCTTCTGGAAGAGTTCCGGGTGCCGGAGCGGGAGCTCGATCGTCTCCCGGAGACGCTGGAGCTCGTCTTTTAAACCTCCGATATCCTCGTAACTGAACCGCTTGATACCCTCGAAGCCAGCAGCCGGCTTGTCCGAGAACTCCACGGAGGTGTTCTTGGTGATGATGACCGCTTCCTCGGGCTCGATCTCGACCACCTTGAAGCCGATAATCTGCGGCTGGATGAACGGCATGCCGAGCATCACCGGGACGGTATCGTTCTTCACGACCGGGAAATCGATCAGACCGTTGACAACGTGCGGGTTGTTTGCGATCGGGATCTTCTTCGGGAGGTCCTCGGGTGGTGCAAGCACGACCCGTTTTGCCTCGATCTCGTCTGCGATCTTCGCGACCCTGACCGTGTCGTTGATGCTGACCCCGGCATTGATCCGGGTAAAATTATCGATCCGGATCTTCTTCTGGTTCCAGTCCTCGACCAGTGACCTCCAGACCTTCGCGACAGTCCGCCGCTTCCCCTCGATCGCCACAAGATCGCCGGGCGAGATCTTGAGTGCGAGCATTGTTTCGGGATCCAGCCGGGCCTTTCCGCCACCCTGGTCGCCGGGGTACGCGGAATCCACCCTCAATTGCACTTCTGGCATTACCTTAAAGGTCATATACGCAGGGATTTATAAGTACTGATAATGCGTCTCCTCATACTCGATCCCTTTCACGGCGCTGCGGGCGACATGATCACCGCGGCCCTGCTGGACTGCGGGGCGGACCGGGAAACTGTCGTGCGTGCGATGAAAGCGGTCGTAGCAGAGCCGGCGATCTCCCGCGTGACCCGGGCCGGGATCCAGGCGCTCAGGATCGAGACCAAAGCCCTGCCGGTCCACCGGACCCTTTCCGAAGTACTGGGCCGGCTGGACGGGACTGCCCCCCACGTGCCGGGACCGGCACTCGCGATGGCACGAAGGGTCTTTGAGCGGCTCAACGCGGCCGAGGAAGAGGTGCACGGGGCCCACGTCCACTTCCACGAGGTCGGGGCCGATGATGCGATCGCCGATATCGTCGGGGCCTGCACCGCCCTGCACACGCTGAACGTGGACGGGATCCGGATCCTCCCCGTCACGCTCGGGCACGGGACCGGCAACGGTTCGCACGGCACCTTCCCCATCCCGGCGCCGGCAACGGCAGCCATCCTCCGGCACACGAGCCTTGCCACGGTCTCCGGCATCCATACAGGAGAGCTCTGCACCCCGACCGGCGCGGCACTCCTTGCCGAGTTTGCGGCACATGCGATCAGCAATGAGGCGCTGCCGGCATACACGATAAAGGCAGTCGGGTACGGGGCCGGCACCCGCAACCCCCCTCATTCGCCCAACGTGCTCCGGGCGATGGTTGTCGAGACGACCGGCTCTGCCGGGGCATCCGGTGAACTGCCACAGGATATCGTTGATATCCTTGAGACGAACGTAGACGACGTGAGCGGCGAGGTGATCGCCCACGCGATCGCCCGGTTCATGGACGCCGGGGCCCGGGACGCGAGTGCCACGCCGGTGATCATGAAGAAAGGCAGGCCGGGGTTCCTGGTCCGGGTCATCAGCCTCCCGGAAACGAGCGTGCAGCTCGCGGAGCTGATGGCCCGCGAGCTGGGGTCGCTGGGTATCCGCTGTCTCCCTGCCGTCCACCGGTTCATTGCGGACCGGACAACCGAAGAGGTGGAGATCCGGCTTGGCGGGAAGCGCCGGAAACTGCCGGTGAAACTCGGGTGGATGCATGGCTCGGTATACACGCTCAAGGCAGAGTTCGAGCCGGCACGGGCATTTGCCGCCGAGTTGGATCTGCCGGTCCGCGACGTGCTCCGGATTGTCGAAGAGAAGGCGTGGGAACGATTGAAGAAGTAACCTGCCCGTTCCCCGCGGAATACCACCTCATTGCTTCTCTGAAAAACCGGTTTTACCTGATATGACTTCCTCCTTCCGCACCGGGCGACTCGAACTCATTCCAGCCACCCGGGAAATTCTCGCGGCAGACCTGAACGACAAAACTGAGCTTGCCCGCCTTCTCAGTGCCGGTATCCCTCCCGCATGGCCGCCGCCGCTCATGGACGAGGGCGTGATCCGGGAGTTTATCCGGATGTGTACCGATACGACAGGGCCTGTCTTTGCCGCGTGGTACTGGGTGCTCGATGAACCCGGTGCTACGGGAAGGACACTGATCGGCAATGGCGGGATTGTCGGGTCAGAGAACGATCAATCCGCCGTGGTGCTCGGGTATTCGGTACTGGACGGGTTCCAGAACCGGGGCTATGCCACCGAGGCAGTCGGGTCCATGATCCCGGAGATTTTTTCCTGGCCCGGCATCCGTATGATCATTGCCACGACATACCCGGACCTCGCTGCATCCATCCGGGTCCTGGAGAAGAACGGGTTTGTAAAGGCCGACCGGGTACCTGCCGGAACCGGGGCCGAAGAGGGGACGGTCTGCTATGTGCTTGAACCCGGGTGAGACCGGCAAAACCCGGCATCTCATTTTCATCCACTGCGGTGCCGGGTTTTAAACCGCCCCGTCAGATACCTGAAAGGGAGGAGTATTCAGAACGCTTATCTCTTCATCCAGACGATTCTGATCAGCAAATGACGAGGGGTGCATGTTGAGAACCGAGAAACAATCCAGCGGGAATGCGGCCCTCGACACCCTGCTCGGGGGCGGTCTCGAGCTGCGGACCATCACCCAGTTTTTCGGTGAGCCCGCGAGCGGCAAGAGCACCCTCTGCACGGTGGCCGCGGTCGCCTGCCTCCGGGCCGGCCATGCGGTGGTCTGGATCGATTCCGAAGGGTTCTCGATCGAGCGGTTCCGGCAGGTAGCGGGGGATGATACCGATAAGATCGCGGACCGGCTCTTCCTCTTCGAGCCGGTCGACTTCGAGCACCAGGGCACGATGATCCTCGAGGCAGAGAAGGTCTTAAAGGCACATAAGCCGGGCCTGCTCGTCATGGACTCTGCGACCGCCCTTTACCGTACCGACCTCGAAAAGGGCCGGGACGCGATGCAGGCGCTCACCCGGCAGATGCTCCATCTCCTCGGGTACGCGAAACGCTACGAGATCCCGGTCATTATCACCAACCAGGTGTACATGGACACGGTGAAGAACACGTATTACGGGCTGGGAGGCACTGCCCTCGAGCACCTCTCCAAGGTGATCGTGCGGCTGGAGAAGACCGACACCCCGGGCCTCAGGAGGGCACGGCTGGTGAAGCACCGGTCCCGGCCGGAAGGCGCCTCCATCGATTACGAGATCACCGGGGACGGTATCAGCACCCGCTGATCCCGGTCCCTCGCGGGATGCCCGGCAAAACTTATTTTCATAAAACCCCCGGCCATTGTAATCATTATATCGTTTGAAACGGAATAGTTCCAACACCCATGGCACTGAGGAGGGAGATCACCACCCGGATCACCGATCTTCTGAAGAAGAACCCGAAGGGGCTCAGCATCACGGAGATCGTGAAGAGCGGCGGGATCAACCGGAATACTGCCGGGCGGTACCTGGACAACCTGCTCGTCTCCGGGCAGGTGGAGATGCGCCAGTTCGGCATGGCAAAGATCTACTCGCTCTCCCACCGGTTACCGGTCTCTTCTGTCCTCTCCATCTCATCCGAATTCGTGATGCATCTCGACGCCAGCCTCCGCATTGTCTATCTCAACCAGCCGTTCCTTGACCTGCTCGGGATAAGCGAGAAAGAGATCACGGGAAAAAATATCGAATATTCCGCAATCCCTCGATTCTTTGACGAGACATTTCCGATGGTCCTTTCCTGGATCCACGACGGTCTCGCGGGCACGGAATTCAAGGGCGAACTGGAAGTCCCCACGCAGGGCAGGATCTCTCTCTGCCGGGTTACCCCGATGGTCTTCAACAACGGCCAGAAAGGGGTTTCGGTCCTTTTCGAGGACATCACCCAGAAGAAACGGGGAGAGGCGAAGTTACGGGAGAGCGAGGCGCGGCTGCGCAGTATCATCCACGTGGCGCCCATCGGGATCGGCGTGGTCGCGGACCGCATCATCCTCGAAGTGAATGACCGGCTCTGCAGGATGACCGGCTATACGGAGGATGAACTGGTGGGTCACTCTGCCCGGAAAATATATGCAACGCAGAAAGAGTACGACCGCGTCGGCGAGGTCAAGTACGGCCAGATCCGGCGGACCGGAACCGGATCCATCGAGACCCAGTGGGTGAAAAAAGACGGGACAATCATCGATGTCCTTGTCAGTTCCACGCCCCTGGACCCCGCTAATGAGAGCGCCGGGGTCACCTTCACGGCACTGGACATCACCGAGCGCCAGCGGGCCGATGCCGCGTTGCGCGAGAGCGAGGCCCGGTACCGTTCCCTTTCAGAAGTCTCGCAGGACATGATATATGTCATCGACAAGGATGACCGGGTGCTGTATATCAACAGGCAGGCGGCCGATTTCCTCCGGAAACCGGCGGATGCGCTCGTTGGCAGGCTCCGGACCTCCCTTTTTCCCACGGACATCGCCATCGACCAGCTCAAGGCGCTCCGGCAGGTCTTTGCAACCGGCGAACCGGTAAGGAGCGATGGATCGATGACCGTCGGCGACAGGGTCATGTGGTTCGATCACGCGCTGGTCCCACTCCCGGATGCGGAAGGACGGATCACGTCGGCCCTTGGCGTATCGCGGGACATCACCAAGCGTATTGCCACGGAACATGAACAGCGACAGAACGAGCGGAACAACCGGTTCATTGCCGAACATTCCGTGGATATCATCAACCGGATGACACCGGAGTGCATCTTCACTTATATCTCCCCGTCCGTGACAACGCTGCTGGGATACACGGAGCAGGAGGTACTGGGTACATACGTGCTTGCGATGGTGCATCCCGACGACCGTCCCGGGGCAGTAAAGAATATCGCTGATATCCGCAGCAACGGGCGGGATACCATTACTTCGAGCTTCCGGTTCCGGCACAAGGACGGGCACTACCTCTGGTTTGAATCAACAACCAGGGTTATCCGCGACGCTGCGGGGGAGATCCAGGAGTTCCTGAATATTTCCCGCAACATCCCCGGGGAGGCAGCCAGCCTGAGGACAACAGGAAAAAAAGGGATCAGAACGGGATGATCCCGGTAAAGACCGTAGTGGCGGGGCCTTCCATCTTCGCGCCACCGTCTTTTAAGTAAATCACCAGCGGCCCCCCGATCGTCTCGACGTTTACGACATCCCCGGCAAGGCCGAGCTTGTGCACCATCGCGGCCGATGCCGTTGCCCCGGTGCCGCACGACAGGGTCTCCCCTTCCACGCCGCGCTCGAAGGTGCGGATCCGGATGCTATTCTCACCGGTCTTCTCGACAAAGTTCACGTTCGCCCCCTTAGGGAAGCTCTTGTGGTGGCGGATCTTCGGGGCAACTGTCTCGATGTCAACAGCATCCACCGAGTCCACGATGATAACTGCGTGGGGGACACCGGTGTTCACGGCATGGACCTCGTACCCCTCGATCGTCTCAATGTAGTCGCCTTTCCCGGTCGCCGGGATCTCCTTCCGGTCAAATTTCGGCGTGGTCATCGTGATGGTCGCGGTGAACGCGTCCTCGGAGTATCCCATCGTGACCCCCATCTCGCCGGCAAGGGTCTCCACCGTGCAGGACTCTTTCACGTAGCCGGCGTCGAACGCATACCTGGCAATGCAGCGGATGCCGTTACCGCACATCTCGGCCTCGCTCTCGTCCGGCTGCAGGATGCGCATGCGGAGGCTGCTCTTCTCCGATCGCATGAGAAAGATGACCCCGTCTGCCCCGACACCGAAGCGCCGGTCGCAGTAGCACGCGGCGAACTGTACCTTCATCTCATCCGGTATGACGGTATGCTCCCATTCATCGATCACGATGAAGTCATTGCCGTTCCCGTGCAGCTTGGTAAAATGTATCTCCATTGATTCATCCCCTGCGTTGTCTTCCTGTTCGCACACGCCGTGATGCGGAGCGCGATCGTTGTGTACAGCTCAAGCGTTCTGCCGTTCTATAAAGGCATCGGAATACGGTAGTGTGCCGGTTCGCATGCCGGCGACCGGGCACTGCACGCGATGTCACTCCCCGTTGTTCGCGTTCATGTCAAAGGCAGTATGGAACTCGCCGATCTCCCAGCCCAGATACTCCCGGATGATCACGTACGCCATCTGCGGCGGGATCGCACCCTGTTCCGTGACGATGAGGTCGATAAATTCCGCGGGGGTCACGTCGAATGCCGGGTTCCGGACCGTGACGTGCGGCAGGGTCTTTGCAATCTCATCTGCGAGCACCTCGCCGGGCGGGCGTTCCTCGATCTGGATCAGCTCCCCGACTACGGTCCGGGGCGCAAACTTGTAGGTCTCGGCAGCCACGATCACGTTCACGCGGGCCTCGGAGGCCGTGTGGGCGACCTGGGAGGTCCCGATCTTATTTACCACCGCCCCGTTGACCGTCACCGCATCCGCCCCGACAATCACGAGGTCGACATCGTTGATGAAGGACCGGACCGCGGAGTCGACGATGAAGTTCGTCCTGATGCCGGCATCGTTTAAGGTCCGGATCGTGATATGCCCCTGGTTCCGCGGCCGCACTTCCGTTGCAAAGACCTCGATCTCCTTTCCCTGCCGGTGGGCCTCGATCATGCAGCCGAGCGCCGCTTCCGAGTTGCAGTGCGTGAGGATCACGTCCCCGTCCCGGATATGGCGGGCGCCGAACTCCGCGATCTTCTCCACGGCATGCCGGGAGGAGTTGATGAACTCTTCTGCCCGACGGATCACACTTACCTGTGCCTCTTCGGTGGTCTTCGCTGCACCAAGACCTGCCATCACAAAATGGACCGCGTTCGGGAGCGAGACCGCAGTCGGGCGGGTCGCGACCAGCTCGGCTGCCGCCCGCTCCATATCCTGGCGGAACGCCGTATTGTTCTGTGCCTTGACGGCAAGAGCATGGTCCCGGAGAGCCTCGGCCGCTGCACGCGCAATCCGGCCTGCGCCGCGGATCTCCATGCTCTTTATCTTCTCTGCAGTTTCAGTAACGAACATCAGCTTCATTGATCCAATGCATTATAAAAATACATCAACTTATTGAAGGTCTCATCATGTCGGTTGCCGTAGTCTTTGACAGTGCCGGAACGCTGCTGAATACCTATAGGGTGGCGAAGGATATCTGCCATGCAAAACTGCTCCCCGGCATCGAGACCACGACGCTCACCTTCAGTTCCCCGGACCGGGTGCTCATCGTCCTCCCCGTCCACTCCAAGGACCTCATGGCCGCTTCCCCGGACATGCTCCTCTCGGAATACCTCATCAGCCGGAATATCGGGTTTGGCGTCAGCTGCACGCGGAAGATCCTCACCTCCGAGGATATCGGGGACGTCCTCTATGCCGACCGACGGGCCCTTGTGGGCGACCTCCAGGAATGCATCCGCAACGTATGGTCGGTGTGCAAGGCGGAGATCATGGTCACGCTCAACAGCGGGGCGATCATCAACATGGCGCACAAGGCAGTCGAGTTCACCATTACGGCCGGCGGCTGGCCGTTCGAGGGCGCCAAGGAGACGATCACGTCCCTGCACCGGATGGGCGTCCCTACGTTCATCGCCTCCGGGGACCGGGTCACCAAACTCGAGATCATGGCCGATCATTTCGGCATTCCCCGCGACCGGGTGTACGGGGTCGCGACCCCCACGGTCAAGGCGCAGATCATCCACGACCTCCGGCAGGAATATGACCGGGTGCTGATGGTGGGGGACGGGATCAATGACCTCGCGGCCATGCGGAACGCCGACATCGCGATCCTCACCGTCCAGCAGCCGGGTGACCGTCCAGAAATGCTGTACAAGGCAGCAGACCATGTGGTGAAAAACGTCAGCGAAGTCGTGACCATCGTGCAGGAACTCCTGCCCGGGTCCGGGAAAATTTGCGATCGTGACGGCTGCGGGGTATTACATAAAAGGTAATATCATACCTCTGTCACATTAGATACAAGGGTATTATGAAGGCTCCATTGATCACAGTCGACAACCTCTGCATGGATTTTAACGGCGAGAGGGTTCTCAAGAATATTTCTTTTGAGATAGGCGAGGGGGAGATCCTCGGGATTATCGGCAGGAGCGGCGCCGGTAAGACGGTCCTGATGCACCTCATCCGCGGGGTCGAGCAGCCCCCGACCAGCGGTCGCATCATATACCACGTTGCAGCCTGCGGCAAGTGCGATTACATGGACGTGGCAGGCATGGCAGGAAAGACCTGCCCCAAGTGTGGCGGCACCCTGTCAGCACTCGACGTTGACCTCTGGAACGAGAAGGACGAGACACTGAGACGGCGCCTGATGCGCCGGACCGCGATCATGTTCCAGCGCACCTTCGCTCTTTACGGTGACGACCGGGTGATTGAGAACGTCCTCCATGCGCTCGATGATATCAATTACCCGCAGGAGAAGTCGATCGGCCGGGCCGCAGACCTCATCGATGAGGTGAAACTCTCCCACCGGATGATGCATATCGCCCGTGACCTCTCCGGGGGTGAGAAGCAGCGGGTCGTGCTCGCCCGGCAGCTCGCAAAGGAACCCTTCATGCTGTTTGCCGATGAACCGACCGGGACGCTCGACCCGGGGACGGCAAAGGTCGTCCACTCCATGCTCATCGAGTCCGCAAAGGCCAATAACATGGGCATCGTCGTCACCTCCCACTTCTCGCAGGTGATCGAGGATGTCGCCAACCGTGCAATGCTGCTCGTCGAAGGAAGTATTGCAAAAATGGGGTCGCCCAAAGACGTGATCAGCGAGTTCATGAAGGGGTGCGAAGATACCGAGACGTTCGAGGAGGCGGAGATCGGGGACACCGTTGTCGTTGCACGGGACCTGGTCAAACGTTATATCTCCGCTGACCGCGGTGTCGTGAAAGCCGTCAACGGCGTCTCCTTCGAGGTCAGTACCAAGGAGATCTTCGGGATCATCGGCAAGAGCGGGGCGGGTAAGACCACGCTCTCCGGGATCATCGCCGGACTCATCGAGCCGACGAGCGGCGAGATCAATGTCCGTATCGGCGACGACTGGGTCGACATGACCAAGCCAGGAGTCGACCAGCGGGGGAGGGCGACCGCGTATATCGGGCTCCTCCACCAGGAGTACGACCTCTTCCCCCACCGGACCGTGCTCGACAACCTCACCGATGCGATCGGCCTCGAGTTCCCCAAGGAACTGGCGATGAGGAAAGCCCTCGTGACCCTGAAGATGGCCGGGTTTACCGCCAAGAAGGGCCAGGAGATCTTAAACCGCATGCCCGCCCAGCTCTCCGAAGGGGAACGACACCGGGTCGCGCTCGCACAGGTCCTGATCCGGGAGCCGCGTATCGTGATCCTTGACGAGCCGACCGGCACGATGGACCCCATCACGAAGATCGATGTGAAGCACTCCATCATGCACTCCCGCGAGGAGATGGACGAGACCTTCATTGTCGTGTCGCACGACATGGAATTCGTGCGGGATACCTGCGACCGGCTCGCCCTCATGCGGGGCGGCAGGATCATCCAGATCGGCAAGACTGCCGATGTCCTCGCCATCCTTACCGAGGAAGAGAAGAAGGTCATGAGCCAGCCCACGGCATGAGGTGATGCATGGTCACCATCCACCTCGACGGGAAGAGGCTGGAGCTGGCTGAGGGGAGCAGGCTCTCTTCGATCCTTTCGGACCACCCCGCCGGCTGTGCGGTCGCCATCATCCGCCCGGCAACGCAGGAACAGACAAAGACGGCAAACCTCGCGATAGGCACCACTGCCGGCGAGATCACGGTCGAGATAAGCGGGGAGGGGGACGGTCTCCCCGGTTCGGAGATTACGGAAAAACTTGCACTCCACTGGAGCGACCGGTATGCCGCTGCCTTCGGGCCGTTTCCCTCCGCCATCCACCCGTTGCGAAAGCCCCACGTGTACGAGCGGGGCGACGTGATCCTCGGGTGCGGCGGGTACGAGCCGGGGCGGTCGTACCTGATCTTTGCAAAGACCCGGCACTCGGCAGACCACGGGGCCAACGAGAGTGGCGGCGTCCTTGGAAAGGTCGTCAGCGGCCGGGGGGTGCTGGACCGTTTCACCACCGGCGACCGGATCACGAAGATCGAGCCGGTGGTCAGCTGGGCGGATACGAGCCGGTCGTTTACCACGACCGATCCGGACCTTGTCCTCGAAGAGGGCATGCAGGTCGTCACCCGCATCGAGATTGTTGCACAGGGATATACACCGGATAAAATTTCCACAGAGGCGGCAGCCAGCGTGGAGCACATGCTCCTTGCGCTCCAGTCCGGGAGATTTACTGTTGGGCGCGCAACAACCACGCACGTGCTCGACCCGCACCTTGCCGGCGAGGTTGGCATCTCCAGGGAGTTCCGGCGCCCGCGGCTCGAAGGGACCGTCACGGTACGGAATACCGGGAAGGGTTCCGGCGGGGTGTACATCTACCGGGCGGATGTGCCGAACAGCCCTGCCCATAACATGGCCGGGCAGGTGGTCCACGGTATCGAACTGGTAAAGCTTGCAAAGGAGCATGACGTCCTCTCTGTCACCGTCACGCCGCACCGGATCAGCCTGCTCGGCCGCCCGCTCACAGCGGCAAAAGAGATCGCCGCTGCGGCGGGCATTACCCTCAAGTCCGACAAGGAAGAGGGGGACCGGATCATCGTCTCGCAGGAGCCGGGGACAACGCTCGATGCCTTACGAGAGCGGCTCGTGACCGTGACAACGGCCCCGGTTGACAAGGTGATCGACATCGAGCTGGACGATGCCGCAGCGCCCCTGAGCTGCGATGTCTTCCGGCGCTACACCGGCATGAAGGAACACGATGCCGGCATGATGCCGGTCTTCTTCAAGTTCGACGATGTGGTCCTCTTCAAGCCGGCGATTGCTGCCGGCACCAAGATCACGCCGGAAAACCAGCCCGTGGACGAGGCACCGGCTGCGACGCTCGCGATCACCAACGATTCCCGGAAAGGGGCGGGGCTCGTCGGCGTGCGGTTGTCGGCGAATAAAGAGTTCGGCCCGACCTCGGAGCCATTCGAGGGGACGAACATCATCGGCAGGGTAGTCGATACCCAGAAACTGAAGAAAGTGAAGGAGCGGGAGACCGTGTATATCAGGGAGGTAAGACGATGACTGACTACACGCCGACCCACGTGGGCACGGTGACGAAATACGTGGTCGTGGAGTCGTTCGAGGTTACGCCGGCGGACCTGGCGATCCGCGGGTACGAGATCTCGAACGGGGCAATGATCAAGGAGACCTGTTTTGGTCTTGTCGTGAACGGGAAAGAGGAGGAGGTTGACCGGATCGTCACCGAACTCCGGAAGGTGGACCCGGACCATATCTTTGTCAAGGACCGGGGGTTCCCCCCGGGCGATTCGCGGCGCTGCCGTGCCAACCTTGGAGGCGCACGGCCCGGGTACCACGGCATGGAGTATGAGATGACCGTCATCCCCTACGTCTCGCATGGCCTTGAAGAACTCAAGAAACACGATGCTGCAACCGTCCCTGCACCGGCAGACCCGCTCGAACACCCGGCACTGGACGTGGTTACCCTGAAAAAACTGATCGATGCACAGGAGTCCTGACAATGGCAAAAATATTCATCTATCCCGCAACGAGCCTGATCCTCTCTGACCTCGTGTCCCGGCACGGCCACACCCCGCTCTCGTCGGCCGTTGCCATCCGCGAACGCATCCAGACCGCAGGACTCGAGTCCCTGCCCCTCCAGATCACGCCCGAGGAGCCCAAGAAGGGGCTGAAGTGGGCGGCCGTCGAAGTCCCGGCCGGTGTCCGGGGCCGCATGTCGCTGTACGGCCCGCAGATCGAGCAGTGCGAGGCCGCCATCATCATCAACGATGCCGATCTTGCGTTCGGATGCATGGGGTGTGCCCGGACAAACGAACTGATCAAGTTCCTCCTGCGCCAGAAGGATATCCCGAAACTTGACCTGAACTACCCGAAGAACGAGGAGGAGGGGGTACAATTCGTGGCCGCGATCAAGAGGTTCCTGGGTGAGCTTAAGAAGAGGGAGGATACGAAATGACGCCCCCGGTACGGATCGCCCAGCTCTCCTGCGGCGCAGATTACTCCGGTGTCCAGCACGAGATCGATACCGCGGCGCACGAGGTCAACGGCGAGATCTTCTTCCCGGACATTGCCTTAAAGGACATCCGGCGTGACTACGATGCATTCGGGCTTGACGTGAAAAGCCCCGATCTCAAGCTTGCCATTGCCCGGGCAAAGGCCCTTGTTGATGGCAGGGTGGAAGCCGACGCGGTCTTCATCGCCACCTGCTTCCGGTGTGCCGAGGCCGCAATCGTGAGAAACGAACTCCGGCGTTTTATCCACGAGAACTCGAAACTGCCGGTGGTCAGTTACTCCTTCACCGAACGGACTACCTCGGGGACGCTCCTGACACGGATGGAGGCCCTGACCACCATCGCCCGGAGGCGTGCCCTCCTTGCCCGCGAGACCCAGCAGGGGATCACCCTTGGTCTCGATTCCGGATCCGCGACAACGAAAGCGATCGTGATGAAGGACAACAAGATCATCGGTACGGGCTGGCAGCCCACTACGGAGGTGCTCACGAGCGCCCACGGCGTGATCGAGACCGCCCTTGCCGAAGCCGGCATGACCATGAAAGATATCCAGGCAATCGGCACCACGGGATACGGCCGGTTCCTTGTCGGCAAAGACCTCAACGCCAACCTCATCCAGGAAGAACTGACCGTCAATTCGAAAGGAGCGGTCTACCTCGCAGACCGGCAGCACGGGCCGGCAACGGTGATCGATATCGGGGGTATGGACAACAAGGCGATAACCGTGATGGACGGCATCCCGGGCGTCTTCACGATGGGCGGGATCTGCGCCGGTGCAAGCGGGCGGTTCCTCGAGATGACGGCGAAACGCCTCGGCGTCGATATCACCGAGCTCGGCCCGCTCTCCATGAAAGGGTTCGGCGGACACGTGCCGATGAACAGTTACTGTATCGTCTTTGGCACCCAGAGCCTGGTCAACGCCCTTGCTGCCGGGAGCACCCGGGAGGATGTTGCAGCCGCGGCCTGCCACAGCGTTGCGGAGCAGGTCTTCGAGCAGCAGCTGCAGGAAGTGGACATCAAGGAGCCGGTAATCATGGTCGGGGGCACGTCCCTCATCGAGGGGCTTGTCCATGCCATGGGGGAGCTGTTGCAGACGAAGATCGTCGTGCCCCACCACTCCCAGTACATCGGTGCCGTCGGATCAGCACTCCTCGCATCAGGATTCATAAAGGACGAATAAGATGCTGGCTGTCGAGTACTTTGAAGTGGAATGCCCCGAGCCGCTGGGTGGCGAGATCTACAAGCAGATCGCAAACGACGTCCTGCTCGACCACAACCTGCTGAAGGTCGTGGACAAGCTCCATATCTTCATCGACCCCAAGGTGCCGGTCTTTGTCGCTGTCGGGATCCTCCGGAAGATCACGACTGTTGTCCGGGTCGGGGACTTTGCCAATATCAACCCGCAGGAGGGCAGGATGACGCTCGTCATATCGGACGAGACCTACCTGGCGCCGATGCTGAAGATCTTCTGGGAGCGGTTCGGCAAGGAGAAAGTCGAGCAGCCCGACCGGTTCACGGTGATCCTCTACGATGTCCCTGCCCAGCCAAAGGATATCGAGGAGATCGTGGTCGCCGACCCGAGCGAGTCGGTGCACAAGGACCTCATCTACGCCCTCCGGTGCATTGCTCCCGAGGGTTTCCGGCTCAGGAGCGAGGTCTTCACGGGCAGCAAGTTCTTCTTCGTGGCAAGCGAGAACACCCTCGCGGAGGACATCAGTACGCTTGTTGCTGAGAAGTTTGCGCTGATGGGCGAGGTGCCGCCATGATGCTCGTGCCGGTCACCTACAAGGGCGGGATCTACCAGCACGATATTGTCGAGGATCTGATCGAGGACCTCGGGGGCTATATCGTCCAGAAGCACATCCTCGCGCAGGAGGTCGTGCTCCAGTGCTTCGTACCGCGGGAGGACATCGGGCTGATCCGCGAGATCTCCCGCCCGCTCTTCGGGGAAGTGACCGACTCCCCGCTGGTCGGGACGGAGATCGCGATTGTCAGCATGAGCCTCGAGATCCACCACCTGCCCCACCCGTCCTGCGACATCGCGGAGTACGTCCGTCGCCTCGGGGCAAAGAGCAACATGGTCAGCCTTGCCCGGGGCCCCGGGAAGCGGATCGCGGGCCTGAACGACGAGGAGCGGGACGTGATCAACGAGCACGACATCGCAGTGTACCTCCTCGGCAATTTCGAGACCTGCATCGAGTATAAGATGCCCACGCTCCGGCGCGGGATCGAGGTGCCGATCGTGCTCTGCGGGGGCCCCGACATTGAGGTGCTCAAAAAGATCATCGACCCGCCGGTGGACGGGTACGTGGGGAACGTGGGCCGGTTCATGCGGAGGACAAAAGAGGCCGACCAGCTGGACAAGCTGGACGAGATCGTGGCGGAGATCACCCGGGTGCTCGAGAAGAAGCGGGACTCGATTGCAAAGGACCCCCTCTCGGTCTCGCCGGCCCGGCTCATGGGCGTGATCAAAGAGAAGATCCCCGAGATCCTTGACGTGACGTCGCCCACGCCCCTGACCGTGCAGATGGCCGGCCTGCGGGTAAAGCTGCCCTACGACACATTCGCGGAGCGGCTGAGGCATATCGAGATCGAGGACGGGATCCAGCTCGGGGATATTGCGGAAGTACTTCCTTCGCGGATGCGGGACTACATCCTTGTCCGGGTACTCCCGTTCTCGGAGACGAACACGGTGATATGAGGCTGTTATTATGGGAAGGTCATCGAAAGTCACGTTTGAACAGAAGCTGGCACGGATCGTCGCGCAGGGCGCTGACGTAACCGCAGAAGAGTGGATGAAGGCAATCGAAGAGGAGTACGGGAAGATCCCGCTCATCTTCAAGAGGATGGGCGAGCGCCCCGAGGTGCTCATCTCCCACCTCCTGTACAAGGGGACGGTGGCGCAGACAAGCCCGCTCGACCCGAAGTACGTGGAGCTGATCAGCATGGCGGTGGGGGCTGCGCTGAAGTGCCCGCACTGTACCGGCTACCACATGCAGGCGGCGATGAAGATGGGGGCGACCCGCGACGAGATCCTTGAGGTTATTTTGTTGTCCGGCATGATCTCCAATTCGTCCGTTCTTGCGAATGCCTATCGTATCGTTGACGAGAAGCTGGAGAAGTGCATGCCGTGCGATGTGCCGGGGGTTGTGGCAAAGCCGAAAGTGGCGAAGAAGAAGACAGTGCGGGGGAAAGGAAAACAGACTGCAAACCAGTAACAGCCCTCTCTCTGTTACCGTTGATCTCCCGGGACCTTCTGGCCCGGTAATCCTTTTTTATAGGGTGTTCCCAGGATTCATTTCGATTATTTTATACAGGATTGTAATTAAATATGGTGGGATACCCGGCTATGCTTCCCGATAACCGACATGGTCGGTGATGGTGTTATCATGAGGCCTGTCATTCCCACACTCTCGCTTGTCGCCGTATCGGCCGTATTCTTCTGGTTTGTTGCTGCCATAATCTCAAATATGCTGGTCACATCCATCCCAACAGGTTCCGGCCTCCGGGAGAGCCTGCAACTGATTTTTCCTTACCACCTTCAAGGGATCCTCGGCCTGATCTCGCTTGCTGGATGTACCGTGTTCCTTGCAACCACCCGGACGCAGAACCCCGCATGGTCTCTTGGAGTACCGCTCGGCATTGTCCTCGCGGTCGCCGCGGTCTTATCGATCCTGTCAAAACTCATCGTTGACCCGGGATACCTGATCGGGAGTGTGGCGTTTGTTGCCATCAGCCTCCTCCCCCTCTGCAGCGCACTATTCTTCCTCTCGCGGAAAAAGGCAGGAGACCGGGTGAATACCCTCTTTGCCGTCACCCTCGTCATTGGCGTGCTGTCGCTGCTCCTCATTGTTGCGATGTTCTTTCAGGCATCCTATGCACCCGGGGAGATCCGGAACGGACATTCTGTTTACGAGGGGTGGTCTATGCTCTACCTGGTGCTGGGAATGCCGGTTGTCGGGATCGTGCACCTGATGCATGCGGGGAGGTTTTGGAGAGCGAGTCGTAACAATGCATGCGGAACGGGCAGTTGTCCTGAGGGATAGCCGGGACGCCTGCCCGGTGGGGAAAAAGCGGGCGGCGGGGAAGAAAGCTGCTGTGAAAAAATCCGGAAGAACGTAGCTCGCCTCCCTGCTGTATTGCTGGCATCCCGGCCTTTTCAGTCCGGTTTACCGGACAAAAAAAGGACTGGTCAAACCCTAACTATACGCTTCATCGTGGTGTGCATAATCCACGAGAGTAATCAGCCCTTTCTTCTTTTCAAATTTATACGTCAGGATAAAGTGCCCGATATGCACGCGCCGCAGTCCCTGCATTGGCCGGTGAAGCGGCTTACCGATTGCCGGGTTCTCGCCAAGTTCCTGGAGTTTTTTGATTATCTGCCCAAACCGGGCAACGTCCTTCTTTGCCATCTTCCCAAAGGTCGCCTCAACCTCAGGATTCGCGACAATCGTGTACGTCATTCAGAGATGGCCCTGATAAAAGCGTCCATCGATTCGTACGTCTTCCCTTTTCCTTTAGCGATATCGGCCTGGGCTTTTTTTATCCGTTTGACAAACGCCGGTTTGATTGCCGATTCAGGAGGATAGACATTCTCGTCGATCTTCTCTTCAATCCGGTCGAGCCGGGAAATAATATCGGCAAGCATCACCTTGACCTCCCGGTTCTCCGTTGCAGGAACAGGTAGGGCGGATTCGTACACTCCACGTACTGTATTGTCGGGAGGTGTCGTTTCAGCAAATTTCTTTTTCATCTCTCTTTGAAACAACTTTTGCCGGCGGGATTCTATTTTGCCACTCATATCTTTTCAGATTTATGCTCTCTCGCTTCAATATTCTTTTGTCATGTTCACAGGGATGCATGATGCCCGTCACAATACCGACATCTCTCAATCCATTTCCCGCACAACCACCTTTTAGAGAAATCCATGTGGTGCGATTTCACCGGGCGGGGGACTCTCCCCTGCCCATTTTTTAAAGACTCTTTTCTTCGGCAGGAAATGCCGGATGCTGACCAGAGCCATCAGTAGAGCTTTGAACGAGAAATCGTTTATTACCACAGCCCTGACCGATAACCACATACGAGAGAGATTCCATGACCCGAACTGTCACAACCCTCCTTATTGCTGCCGTGATGCTCTTCTTCCTCATTGCAGCAGCTGGCGCAGCAGAAGAGCAACCAGCATACAGCAGCCAGGCCATGCAGGTGGTGAAGGCAATTCCATTGCCGGCACCCACACCGGCCGCTGGCTCTGACACGGCAGGCAACTACACGAAACTGGAGATCAATCCCACGTACATGCAGTTCGCCCTCAAGCCGGGCGAGTCAAAAGAGATGACAGTAACCGTAAGGAACCGGGACAACAAAGCCGCTGACCTCCGGCCAGCGGTCAAAACCCTCCCCTATAACGGGCCGTATACACTTGACAGTTCCTGGATAACGATTACGCCGGAGTCTTTCGAACTTCCGGCAGGCGAGAGCACAAAGTTCACGGTGAAGGTGGCAGCTCCCGCGGATGCTTCCCGGGGCTCATCAAGTACCATAATTGCATTCACCGATGAGCAGTACCCCTCGGCATATCCAACCCCGTACCCGAACTACATCCACCAGATGAACGTTAATGTGAATATTGTTTCCCTCCCAGCGATCCAGATTTCACCGATGTATATATCTGACCAGGTTGAGGCAGGAAAGGAGTACAGGTATCCCATAGAGATAAAAAACACCGGGACCACTACGGTCCAGCTTGACCCGGAGATCAGCAGCGACAGCTTCATGACATACGGGCCGTACGGCCCTGTAGAGCCGGGGCTGACCGGGAGTGCCTTTAAGCTGAATGCCCCTTCATCCATCCCGCCGGGTGCAACCGGGTCCCTGGAGGTTGTAATGAACGTGCCGGCAACGGCGACCGGCTACTATAACGGCTATATCGATCTCGGTATCGATGACCCGTCGCTCCTGCAGGGAGAAGGCCGGGTATCGATGAACTTCAATATCTGGAGGCAACCCCCGGAACCCTACGTCAGGAAATTTACCCTCGATGCTGCAGAACCCATCTCGATTGAACTCACTTCAGGGTACTCGGGATACGCTAACCCTCTTACCGCGGCTACGGTCCGGGAACCCTCGTTTGAAACCACGCTCACCGGGCCGGAGGGGATCGTCCCGATCAGTCCGGTCCAGAAGGTCATCAAAGGTACCGTCAGCCTCAGCAGCGACCAGCTCCTCAGCGCAGCTTCTCAGGAAGGGACCTATCAGGAAGTGAACACCCAGTATATCGTTACCTATACGGCCGAGGGCAGGCCCGGCGCATGGCAGCTCTCCGTCATGCCAAAGAATGCCCAGAGCTTTGAATATACGATCACCCTCGGGAAAGCGATTGCAGGTATTCCTTCCCTGAACCTTTTCCCGTCACCGGACGCCGTGGTACAGGGTAGTACCGACACCTCAACATGACAACACGGGAGAAAACCGGAGATACCATGTGCCTGAAACCTCCCATAATGTGTCCGCACTGCGGGTACAAGGATAAGGTATTCCATGCGACCTGCCCGGAATGCGGCCGCCCGTGTGTACGGGATTATATCGATACGCTGGTACACCCGCGGGACCCTGACCCGACAGGGATCTGTGGCCTGAGGTTCTGGGCCCGGATTTTCCTGATGCTGGTGGTGGCAGGGATTGTCGCCGGCCTGCTTTTTTCATCCGGCATCCTGCCGTAAATCTGTTTTTTTAAGAGAGGTTGCTTTCAGGAGTTCCGGCTCCTCTTTACCCGCAGTCAGGAACCGGATGTGGGATCTCCTCGTGAGGGGGCGCGAGATATTTCTTCAGGTACCCCGCCGCTTCCGGTTCGATCACGTACTGCGAACTCTTCCCGATCTTATCGACCGTGATGAGCCCGTCATTGGCGAGCCGGTTCATGTGCCAGGTAACCGAAGACCCGGATATTCCCAGCTGCTCTTCGAGGTCCTTCCGGGACACACACGGATTTTTGAGGATGAGATCGAAGATGGTCCGCTCTGTGGGCTTCTTTAAGTATTTCAGGATCTTCTGTTCAAGTTCCGGATATTTCCCGGAATTCTCAAAGTACCGCGTATGACCGTATGTCTCCAGCAGGGTGATCTTTCCGGTCATCTTCATGAGGGCCAGGTGATAGCGGAGGGTCCCCGGTTTTATCTCCGTGTCCCGGGCAAGTGCCATGAAAGATATCCCGGGATTCTCCCGGATACAGGTATACACCCGTTTCCGGACCGCACTGTCAAAGATATTGTGCCGGGCAATGATCCGGAAACCAAAAAACAGGCAGATACTTGCGGCGAATATCAACTCTGCGGGAAATTTAATGAACGGGATGGCCGGAATAATGGACATCAGCATAATCTTGGGGGGCAGGTCCCAGAACTCGACCTGTTCCATTTCCACGGGTTCCCCAAGGGTGGCAGGGTCCGTGCCGGGAGGTACCGGTTCAACAACATACCCGTTCATCTCGATATTGGGCGGGAGCAGTGCGTGGAAGAGATACAGCAGCGAGAAGATCAAAAGTATGGCGAACAGGACCCTTCCCTTCATTGCTGAATATATCCCGGACGATAAAAAAAGGATTATGATCTGTTCGCGGATCGTATGCGGACCGGTGTGCCGATGGCGCCTCTTTCATACCGTACCCATTTTCGGACAGGCACATATACAGGTGGGGGACGCACGAGAGGGACGCTGGAGGAGCCAAGGCCCCGGGGATCCCTGATCGGCATTTTTAATGATCACGCCACTGCTTGTTTTTATGAACGTGTAGAGCTTTGAGCGAGAAATCGCTTATAACCCTTCATCATATGGTAGAGTGTGGATAGTAATATGCTGTCCCGAAAAAAGGAAGAAGGGTTCAATGACATCCATCTCTGAATCCCCCCTTTTAATATGCAGGTGTTGTCTGATCCTGGTGGAAAAAAACCTGACCAACAGCGGCTCCAGCCGGTCAAACCCTTGTCATCGGGCAGACATTACATCCCTGCATCTCCCCGAAACAGAAGAGGAATCGTTCCCGGATTGTCCGGGGGAGTTTGTCCTCGGGGATCGGCACGAATCCCATTCTCTTGTAAAAGGGGATCAGGACCAGCGTCGAGTGAATAAAAATCTGCTCCCATCCGCATACCTGCAGGAGCAGCCCGACCGCCATCTTCGCATACCCTTTCCCCCGGTACTTTTCAGACGCAAAGACGCAGTCCATCTCCAGGCCGTCAGGGTGGCGGGTGCACCGGGCCGTTGTCGCAAGGGTGCCGTCATCGAAGACACCGAATATCCGCTCATGTTCCTTGTCCGCTTTCTGGCCCCGGTATTCTACCCAGAGCTTTTCTGCAAGACCAAATTCCTCCGGCTTCAGTTCGCGGGTCTCGGTAGTCATCGCACTCTCCCGGTGATCTTTATACCTGACAGACCTTATACGCGATCATATTTCAGTATGCGGTTTTTTAACACTCCGACTGATTCGAAGAGCCTGCGGCTCTTCTCTTCTTCGACCCTGATGACCCTCAGGACTATTAACCACCGGTACCCACATTTACCATAATGTGCGGGATCGCAGGCCAGTACTGTCTTGATGGCAGGACACCGGATGCAACGCTCCTTGCCGCGATGTCAGAGCGGCTCACCCACCGCGGGCCCGATGGCGAGGGCGCCCGGACCTGCGGGAGCACCGGCCTTGTGCACCGCCGGCTTGCTATCATCGACCTGACCGATGAAGGCCTCCAGCCGATGACCAATGAGGACGGTACGCTCTGGCTGGTCTTCAATGGCGAGATCTATAATTATGTCGAGCTCCGCGAAGAGCTGGTCAGGGCAGGCCACCGGTTCCATTCCCGTTCCGATACCGAAGTGATCCTCCACGCGTACGAGGAGTGGGACACCGGGTGCCTCGGCCGGTTCAACGGCATGTGGGCCTTCGCCCTTTGGGACGACCGCCGGCAACGGCTCTTCTGTGCCCGGGACCGCCTGGGCATCAAGCCGTTCTATTACACGCAGGCGGGAAGCTCGTTCCTCTTCGCCTCAGAGATCAAGGCCCTGCTTGCTCACCCGGGCGCGGGGGCCCGCCCGGATGACAGGACACTCGGTACCTACCTCGCGTGGGGCGTGCTCGATCACTCCGGCCGGACGATGTTCGACGGGATCTTCCAGCTGGAGCCCGCCCATGCGATGATTGTAACCCCTGCCGGTGCAGAGCCCCCATTCCGGTACTGGGATGTGACGGTCAGTCCTGCGGTCCGTTCCGGTACCAGGGACGATGAGGCTGCATCCCGGCTCCTCGCGGTCCTCCGCGATGCGACCCGTATCCACCTCCGGAGCGATGTCGCGGTCGGGACCTGCCTGTCCGGAGGTATCGATTCATCGACGCTCACGGTGCTCATCAACGACCTTATCCGGGACGAGGCGCCGGCCGGTGTCGGGACCCGGCAGAAGACCTTCTCCGCGGTCTTTACCGACAAGCGGTTCGACGAGAGCCGGTATATCGATGAGATCGTCGCCGCAACCGGGGTCGACGCCCACCGGGTCGAGCCCACGCCGGAAAAACTGTGGGAGGACATCGACCGGCTGGTCTGGATACAGGACGAGCCGTTCGGGTCGCTCTCGATCTATGCCCAGTTTTGTGTCATGCGCCTCGCGCAGGAGCACGTGAAGGTGGTGCTGGACGGGCAGGGGGCGGACGAGCTCCTTGCCGGGTACCTCGCGTACCAGGGCAGTTACATCAGCACGCTCCTCCGTTCGTTCCGCTGGTGGACCGCCCTCAGGGAGATCACCGGCAGCCTGAGGCACCACGGGGGGTTCTTCCGTTCCGCAGCCCGGCAACTGCGGGAACGAAAAAAGCGCAGGAACCTCCTGAAGTGTACCGGGGAACAGATACAACGGTACAACGGTACCCTGGACAGCGTGCTGTACCGGGAACTGATGTCCACCAACCTGCCGTCCCTCCTCCATTACGAGGACCGTAACGCGATGGCATTCTCGATCGAGTCGAGAGTCCCGTTCCTCGATTACCGGTTCGTGGAATACGTCGCATCCCTCCCCCTCGGCCAGAAAATCCGGGGTGGGGTCACCAAGTGCGCCCTCCGTAACGCGATCCGGGGGATCGTGCCCGAATCCATACGCTGCCGCGGGGACAAGATGGGCTTTGTCACTCCTGAAGAGGTCTGGATGCGGGAAGACCTGCGCCCGTTCGTGCTGGACGTACTCTCATCGGACGCCTTCAAAGCCCGCCCGTACTGGGATGCGGATGCGGTCATAGAGAATTACCTCGCGTTCCTCGAGGGACAATCGGATTATTCGCCGGAGATCTGGAGGATTGTCTGTGCGGAGTTATGGCTACGGAAATTCTTCGACCAGCGCAGTGCTGCCGGGCCGCGATGAGCGGGATTGGTTGTTATTCCGCTGGCAGTTCACAGGATCGAATCCTATAAATGGTCTATCCCACGAGATTTATATGACGATTCCCGGATGAGGGGTGCAAACCAGTGCCGGGCCGGGGCTCCTGAAGGTTTTTGAATGAGATCGATCATACTCGCAGGCGGTGTCGGAACGCGGCTCTGGCCGCTCTCGCGGGAATATTATCCCAAACAGTTCCTCCAGCTCGACGGCCATTCCCTGTTCCAGCAGACGTACGAGCGGGCGATCCTTCTCTCAGGACAGGATGGCATTTACATTGTCACAAACGAGATCCACCGGTACCTTGTCCGCAACCAGATCGATGAACTCGGGTACACCCTTGACGAATCACATCTCCTCGTAGAGCCCGAGGGAAAAAATACCCTGCCTGCCATCGGGTGGGCAATGCAGAGGATCAGGAAGACCGATCGGCATGCAACGGCCGTGGTATTCCCGAGCGACCATGTCCTCGGGGATGATGCGCTCGACCAGATCTGTGCCGCTGAGCCCATTGCAAAGGACTATCTCGTAACCTTCGGGGTAAAACCCACATCGCCCCATACCGGGTACGGGTATATCCGGCCGGGCAGGAAGATTGCTGTCGGCTCGGTTGTTGAGGAATTCAAAGAGAAGCCGGACGAGAAAACTGCAAAAGGGTATGTCCGCCGGGGATATCTCTGGAACAGCGGGATCTTCCTCCTCTCCGTGGACTGTTTCTTTGCGGAACTCAAAAAATACCAGCCGGCGATGTATGCCGCACTGAAGGGAAACCGCGACCCGGATTATCCGGCCCTTGACGCGATCTCGATCGATTATGGCCTGCTGGAGCACTCGGAGAAGGTCGCGGTCGTGCCGCTGGACGCGGAATGGAACGACCTCGGGACGTTCCGGGCACTCTACGACACGGAATCCCATGACGGGGAAGGTAATGTCGGGGACGCGGAATACCTCTCATCCCGGAACAATTACGTGCATGCCCCCGGGAAACACGTCGGCCTTATCGGTGTCAGCGATCTCATTGTCGTGGACACCGCGGACGCCCTCCTGGTCTGCAATAACCGCGAGACCGAGCAGGTCAAACACCTGGTGAACCGGTATAACGCCGACAATGACCCGGTGACCCGGTTCCACCGCCAGGTCCACCGCCCGTGGGGCTCCTACACGGTCCTTGAAGGCGGGGCAACCTACAAGATCAAGCGGGTAACCGTGAAACCCGGCGAGAAACTCTCCCTCCAGCTCCATCACCACCGGAGCGAGCACTGGGTCGTGGTCAGCGGTACCGCGGAGGTCGAGCTGAACGGGGAGACACGGTTCCTGCGGAAAGGCGAGAGCACGTATGTCCACAGCGGGGCGATGCACCGGCTGAAGAACCCCGGCCAGATCCCCCTTGAAGTGATCGAGGTGCAACTCGGGGATTACCTTGAAGAAGACGACATTGTCCGGTTCGATGACGAGTACGGCCGGACGTGAACCGGCACTTCCGTTTTTTATTCAGACCTGCACACCAGGACAGGGTTTTCTGGTAGTGGTGCTTATTTTTTTGATCCCCGTAATTTTCCAAAGGACCCGTAGGTATTCCCGGGACCGGAGTGTACCAGGCACCGGGCCCCGCTGCCGATCAGGTCCTTTCGGTTAACTGCCTCCAGCCCTTCAATCACCAGCGTACGGTTCCGCGGTTCGCGGTACTGGAGCAGGGCACGCTGGACCTGCTTCTCGCGCCCCTTTGCCACGTGTACCGGTTCCATCGTGAACGGGTTGAGCCCGGTGTAAAACATGCAGGTCGAGACACTCATGGGTGTCGGCGTGAAGTCCTGGACCTGCTCGGTGTACAGGTTGTTGTCCCGGATATATTCCGCAAGCTGGACCATATCCGCAATCGTGCAGCCCGGGTGACCGGACATAAAGTAAGGCAGCAGGTACTGTTTCTTTTGTTTGCCTGTCTGCAGGGAGGAGAACTGTTCGCGGAACCGGTCAAGGACATCCTGCGGGGGTTTGTTCATGATGCCGGTAACGTTTTTTGCGATATGCTCCGGGGCGATCTTCAGGTGGCCGGAGACGTGGTGGTCGCAGATCAGTTCCAGGTACCCGCTCTGGTCTGCCATGACAAGGTCATACCGGATGCCGGAACCGATGAAGACTTTTCGGATACCGGGAATATTCCGGAGCGCCGTGAGGAGATCGCACTGGGCGCGGTGGCTGGTGTGCAGGGTCCTACAGGCCGGGCTGCAGTGCTTGTCCCGGCAGGCCCCGGTCTTCTCCCAGAGATCGCAGGAGAGACCGTACATGTTTGCCGTCGGACCCCCCACATCGTGCACGATGCCCCTGAAATGCGGCATCGTCGTCATCCGCGTCACCTCCCGGACAATCGATCCCGGGCTCCTGCCCTGGATGATCCGGCCCTGGTGGTGGGTAAGGGCGCAGAACGAGCAGCCGCCAAAACAGCCACGGTGGCTGGTCACCGAGAACCTGACCGGTTCGAGTGCGGGTACCGGCTGTTTGTAAGCCGGGTGCGCCTCGCGGGAGAACGGCAGTTCATAGATAAGGTCGAGCTCTTCCGTGGTCAGCGGCCGGGCGGGCGGGTTCTGGATGACGACCGTCTTTGGGTGCAGCTGGGCAACGGGTTTCCCGCGGACCGGGTCCTGCTCGTAATAGTGGAGGGCGAACGCCCGGGCATAAGCGGCCTTGTCCTGCGACACGTCAGAAAAACCAGGGATCTCAACAATGCCCGGTGGCCGCTGGCTGCGCCATTCCGCGAGTTCCATGGTGTAAGCGGTCCCGCGGATATCCCGCAACGATGAAACCGGTTCTCCTGCACGGAGCCGGCAGGCAATCTCCACCATCTGCGTCTCGGCCATGCCAAAGGCAAGAAGACTCGCCGGGGCATCGGCAAGGATCGCCTGCCGCACCCGGTCCTGCCAGTAATCATAGTGGGCGAACCGCCGGAGGCTGGCCTCGATGCCCCCGAGGACAACGGGGGTGCCGGGGAAAAGTTCCCGGACCTTGTTGGCGTACACGATCACGGCACGGTCGGGACGTTTCGGGACGGATCCGGGAGAGTAGACATCGTCGCTCCTCCTCTTCAGGTTCGGGGTGAGGTTGTTCACCATCGAGTCGACATTACCGGACGATATGCCAAAAAAGAGCCGGGGCGCTCCGAGCCGGGAAAAGTCCGATCCGCTCTTCCAGTCCGGCTGGGAGATGATACCAACAGAAAAGCCGGCATCCCACAGGACCCTGCCGATGAGGGCAGTCCCAAATGAGGGGTGGTCCACGTAGGCATCCCCGGTGATGAGGATGATATCGAACCGGTCGATACCCAGCCGCTCCCCTTCTTCACGCGATACCGGGAGGAACGGGGGCTGGCGGATCATAGAACGACGGGTCTGGTTATCAGTATGAGTGAGTGGCACGCCGGTTGGTTACATCGGCGGTCGCCGGGTCAGGTCGCGGATCATATCGGCGAGACCTTCGGGTATTTCATGTTCTTCTTCATCGGTCTCACCACCGGCAACCGGGCCCTCCTTCTCGCCTGCTCCCTCAGGTGCGCCGTGATCCGGTTTATCCTGGCCCCCGAGGACAGGGAGGTGGAGCCGGGTCTTCTCATCGAATTCCCGGCGGGCAGAGAGCCCGGTGATCTCGTAGATGACCGCCTCGACAATGAGGTAGGTGACCGCCTTCTCCCGCAGGCAGCCGGTCAGGGCATGGCCGGCCCGGCCTACCGAGGCATGGTAATGGATCTCCGGACCATCCTCGCCGGGATAGATCGTGCCCACGCCGAACACTTCCCATCCGCCTTCAAACATCACAAAATGGGGGACCGGGGGGATGACCGGTTCTTCCGGGCCGGTGACCATCCGCCCCTCCTTCAGGGCACCAAGGAAGACAACCGAACCGGCCTTTACACCCTTGTCGCTGATAAACTGGCGGAGCGAGACGAGCATGTCCTCCCCGTCATCGATCCTCACGACAAAGACCCTGCCGAGCTGACCTTCCGTATATTGCATACGATCAGATTTCCCTCTGGTACTCATATGGTTTGTGCGGGTTTATATCTCCTGTGACCCGTTCCGGGCAGGATTTGCCCCCGTTACCGGAGACGACACGAAGTTTGCGGGAGGGCTGGCGGGTGTTTCCCGGCTCAGCGTCCACCGGCACCGCCGCCACCGAAGCCTCCTCCCCCGCCAAAGCCGCCACCGCCGCCAAACCCTCCGCTGCCGGAACCGCCGTGGCTGGGTGGCGTAAAGACCATCAGCGGGACAAAGGCATGGTTCATCCCCATCGCCCCAACGGGCAGACCGGTATCCGCAATCTGAATGTTGAGGGACTGCATGGCTTTCTCCACCGTTTCACCAACCCCGAGGGCCGTCCCGTAGATGAGCCAGTCGCCCCACATGGAGAGGTCCGCGGGGGCATATTTCTGGATCATCGCCATATCCGAGAGGAAATGAGCGAATGCATCCCATTCGAGTTTCTCCCGGTAGCGGTCGTCCTTCCAGTGCCCGAAGAGAGTGGACGGGGCGGCAAAGGCGATGGCGACCTGCACCAGCACAACGATCCACATCACGAGGGCCGGGCCGGTAATATAACTCACCATCGGTGCGACGAAGAGGAGGATGAGGGTGACCCCGAGGAATACGATGCTGGCCAGAAGGGGCAGGACCAGGTGGTCCCTGCCGTCAACGATATACTGGCCGGAGATCGCGGTATCCACCCTGCTTGTGACATCGGTGAGCGAACGCTGGTACCGGAGGGTGGTCTCCTCGGCACTGCTGAGGGTCTGCGCCTTCTTTGCCAGCGCATCGATCTGACCGGTGTCCAGCACGCCGTTTTCCGAGAGCATGCCAATGAAGGCGATGACCCGCTGCTCGTAAGGATCGCTCACCTGCCGGGAGAGGACTCGTATTTCGATACTCTTACCGTCCTCTTTCTCGCGGATGGCAATCACTTTCCTCCGGTGGAGATCGAGCAGGGTGGCATAGTACCCGTCTTTATCAAAATCCAGTGCATCCCTGGCGAAGAGCAGGTTCACCTGCCAGGGCAGAAGCTTCGTGGCGGGCATCGTGCTCAGGTACGCCGGTACCGTGAACTCCTTCTCCCTGCCGTACCGGTAGTAAATAACGAGGAGGAGGAACGGGACAAGGATGACTGCGATCTTCCCGAGGAGATTCAGCAGGTCCGCAGCATAGTAGGGAAGGTCGTACCAGAACGCCGCCGACGCGGTTTTATCCCTCACATCATCCACCGCAGTCCGGAACCCCGGGAACCGGCTGAATGCCTCAGGCGTCCCGAGCATCTCGACTGCAAGGATCTCGTTTGCCGCAAGGCTGCCGGTGATGACATACCGGTCCCCCGCCTTTTCGGTGTGCAGTGAGGGGGGATAGGCATACACCTGGTCGATCCCCGTTGCAGGGACCGTGATCATCACGCTGCTGTACGGGATATGCGTCTCGCCGGCAAATTTCAGGTTGAGATGCGTAGTTGTCGCATCATATTCAAGCGGGGGGTGGATCGTGTATGCATATTGAGCGGTATACTCCCCTGCATCGTAGTATGACGGGTTGTAGATCCCCACTTCATTGTATTCGGCAAGCTTGCCGATACTGCTGCGGGATGACCCGGTGGCGGACGGGCCATAGACGGTGACCGTGCCGGTACTGTCCCGGATGTAACCAACCGTGCCGGAGGGAGGGGTCATCGACACCAGCCGGATATACGGCTCTGTACTGGTGTTCAGTGTAAGCGGTACCTCCCAGGTGTGGTAGAGCATACGGTACTCCCCGCTGTTCCCGACATTATAGACGTACTGTTCGGAGAGCGTCCCGTCTTCCTGGAGGACTGCTTCGTAGGAACTGGCAGTGAGGCTTCCGTCAAAAAGGGGGCCAATTACGGGGAGGAGGAGGGTGGCAAACCCGATGATGAGACCTGCCCCCACCACCCAAGCCAGTTGTCGTGTTTCGCCCACGGGAATTACCTTTTAGAACTCGATCTTCGGCGGGGTCTTGATCGCGTCCTCGAACTGGAGGTACTCGAGCTTGACAAGGTGCATCATCCTGGCAACGAAGTTCGAGGGGATCGTATCCACCATGGTATTGAATTCCTGCGAGATGTTGTTGAACGTATAGCGCTGGCGGGCGATCTCGTCCTCAAGGGTCTTGACCGAGTCCATGAGGCTTGTGACCGTGGTCGAGGTCTTGAGGTCGGGATAATTCTCCGCCACCGCAAGCAGCCTGCCGAAGATGGAGCGGGACTCTGCCTCAACCTTGTTGAGGTCGCCGGGACCCGCGGTAGCAACGCTCGCCCGCATCGCGGTGACCCGCTCAAGGGTCTCCTTCTCGAACTTTGCATAGCTCTTGACAGAGCCGAGGAGCTGGTCGATCATGTCGAGCCGCTTCTTCATCGCGACCCGGATCTGCCCGAGCGTGGCCTCGGATGAGTTCTTCAGGCTGACAAACCTGTTATAGATACCGACAATCCAGAAGATCAGTCCAATGATGACGAGGACGATGATACCCGGGATAATCCATGGAACAATCGCTCCAAAAATACCTTCCAGCATGATTTCTCGCAGTACTGATGCACGTTCCAAAAGATAAGGTGTGGTGTTGGGCGGGCATGGCAACACCGGGGACGGGTAAAAAAGGACGGGTTATTGTATGATCATCGACCCGACAACCCGGAGCTTACCGCCTTCCAGGTAGTGGAGCACGACGCGCGAACCGGGGAGATACACGAGCGCTTTTTCCATGGTGAGGGTCAGGACCGGCATCCGCCAGTCTCCCTCGACCACGGTCTTTTCGAGCCGGGTGGGAAGGAACTGCATCCAGTGCCCGGCATAGAGCACCATGCCCTCCTTGAGCGGGGCGGGCCAGTACTTTACCAGCCGGGCTTTCCCGGAGATGGTCGTGGCGTGCAGGATTGCAGGGTCGGTGGTGAGGACAAAGCCGCGGTCGAGGTCTTCGGATTCGATATTTTTCAGGGCAAGGCCGACACGGTCTCCGGTCACCGCTGTTTCGGCATCGTCATCGTGCTTCTGGATGGAGCGGATCTGTGCGGTCTTTCCGGTGGGGAGGACCTTCATGGTATCATGCTTTTTGATGCTTCCCTGCGCAACGGAGCCGAGGACAACGACCCCGACCCCTTTCACATTGAAGTGGGCGTCAACCGGCACGACTCCCTTTCCCGCAGTCTCATGGGCTTTCTGGTGGGCGGTCTGTTTTGTCGAGATCTCGAGCATCTTCTCCCGGAGACCAACCATGTCCTCTTCGAGGACCTCGTAATGTTCAAGTACTGTGCCCTTGATCAACGGGGCGATCTGGTCCGGGGAGATGTAGTTCTTGAGGATGAGCCAGCCATCGGCTTTGCCGGCTGACTGGAGCATCAGCACGCACTCGCCGAACGTGGCATTGATCTCGTCGACGACAAGGATGATACGATCCGACAGGGAGACCGCGTAGAACAGCGAGGATAATTTTTCCGGGTACCGTGTCGGTTCGATGAAGGTGACCGTTGCTTCGCCTTTCTTCAGGTTATAGAAGGTGATGTCGCTCGTTGTCCCCTTCTTTCCCAGATCCCTGGCATAATCCGGGGGGGCGAGGACCGCGACCGTGAGGTTGGACATGATACCTGATAGTTGGTTGGCTGAGAATATGAGGATTTTTTAACAGCAGACCCATGTCAGGAAAAATGATTCGGAATCGGGAAATGGTCGCGTGCTCCCCTCAAAACCGGGACGTCCCGTTCTTGATTATCGTTTCTTCTTTTTTCTCTCCGAATCCTGAACAGGTGTCCTGCCGGTCTTATCAAGATAAAGTTCAATGTTCCTGCGCTTCATGATAATCACAATTACAAGAAGGAGTCCAATTCCACTTAAAAGCGCACCGAATTTTACATCGAGAGGATCGTATCTGAAGGTGACTGATGATGTCTCCGAAGGTATCCGTACACTGACCAGATTTCCGCTATTCGATGTGTCCTGCCCGTTCATCATCCATCCCGGGTAATAGGAGGTCTTCAGACCTGCAACATCCCCGGTCCGGAACTGCCCGGAAAGTGTCACTTCATCAGGAGTGAATTTTTCAATCGTGGCAGGAATCAGCTGTTCATTCCTGACAACAAATGCATTCGGCAGAACATGATCCGGCTTGAATACTGAGATATTATTGACCTTGAATGTCACTTCGGGAAGATTCTCGTTTCCGTTCTCAAGATACGCGGTATCAACCAGATAATCAGATGTGTAATATGTCACGTTTCCGATGCCAATGGCAACCGGGATTGCCGTATCGAGGTAGTACGGGAGATACAGGCTTGCAGGATGAAGACCATTCATGACATCCCAATAGGTGAAATCCATGTGCTGAAACGCCCAGCCGTTCTCATAAACCCATACCTGGGGATTTTCTGACCCGGATTTATTGATTGCCGATATTACGTCAATTGCCGGACTGTTATCAAACGGGGGGGTGTATGTGTTCACGAAGGAGATTGAACCGGCCATCATCACAAAAATCCCGAGTACAAGAAGGCAATAGAATGCATGGCAACGGGGATTTTTCTGGTATTTTCTCCTGGTGATGAAAAAAAAGGCGAAGAGGAGACCCCCGATAATGAGGAGCTTGATTACGTCATCGGTAATTGTTGCCGCATTCAGCATGACAAGAATAAGGAGATTCAGGGCAAGTGCGAAGATAAAAAAATACAGGAGATTCTTAATTGTCGCTTTCTGGAGATAGAGGAGGAGGATAAAGGCACCAATAAGAATGACGGAGATGATGGACTCGGACGAGGGGAGGCTGAAATAGGGCAGTTCACAGAAAAAGACGAGGGCCACGAGACCGACACCGATCCGAACAGATCGTCGCTGGTCCTGGGACAAGAGGAACGATTCGCCGGATTTCAATTTATTGAAAACAATCCAGGCTCCATAGAGCGCCATCAGGAGCACAATGGGCAACAATGCACCGAAAATCCGTCCGGGGACCCTGAATCCACTGACAATCGGGAACAGGTGAATAAACGAGAGCAGGTTATTTCCCCCGTCTGACCAAATCATGGCGAAGAGCATTGCAAAAAAAGAGGGTATCGCAATCTCCCTTTTACCATATACCCAGGCAAGAATCATCAGGAGGAGGGGAAGTACTCCAATGAGGATACAGGTTTCCTCAACAGAGAATCTGGGAGAGGTTGCCGTCCCGAAAATAAAGGCCGCCAGGTCAGTACCAATGGACCCACCTCCCTCAAATGGATTGATCGGATCGATCCTGACAAGAGAATTCGATACAATCAGGTCCGGAACTGCTTTTATCGCAGCAAGGAGCGTTGTCAATAAAACTGACAGAAATAAAAATACCAGAATTTTCCGGGAGACTTTTCCCTGCACAACGTAATAGAGGAAAAAGACAAGGATGATGAGATAGGCAAAGACGAAGTGGTAGATGTTCCCGGTAAAATAAACCAGCATGGAGACGACCGAGAGCCCGATCACATTCAGGATCGTGGGGCGGTCGAACACCATGATCTTCAGGAAGAAATAAAACAGGAGAGGGATCCAGACCAGCCCGTAAAGGATGAGGTGATGACCGGTATCGATCCTCGCAAGGATCATACCGGAAAACGCAAAGATCAGGGAGAAGATTGTCAGGAGATCGTAATTTTTACAGACCAGTGAACCGAGCTTGAAGAAGGCAAAATACGCTATCAGGATATGGAGCAGGATAACGATGTTCACGATGGTCAGGTCGTGAAAGACGAGGTAGAAAGGGAACGTGAGGATATAGTATTTGTCGGATCCGGGGCTTGCCGTGGTGGGGAACCCGCCGGACCAGAGGTTGTTCCACTGCGAGAACAGATTTGTCTCAAACTGCGTATACTGCAGGGAGTTGGAGATGATATCGTGCCATTCGCCAATATATGCCGATGGTGAACTGAATACCGAATAATAGAGGATTGCGATCAGCAGAACGGGAAATACATAATAGATCAAATGAGAGTGTGTGAGATCATTTGTCCTTTTTTTTATCGATCCGATGAGATCCATCGAATATTCGTTGAAGAGGTTAGTAAAAATATATTTCTACAGGTTATTCGCTGGTCCTTCCCCACGTGAACCGGCGGTTTACTGTAAAATTCCAGATAAACCCGATGAGTGTCCCGATAAACTGGGCGGCCATATAATAGAATCCAAAACTGCCAGTCAGTATCAGTAAAACCCCCCAGTTGATTGCAGCACCTCCGGCTGAAACGATATTGAATGCAACCAGGCGGTGCCACCTGCTGGAATATTTCCTGTTCTCCTGAGAATGGAACGTCCAGAGATCATTCCAGATAAAATTATTCAGGATAGAAATTTCTATTGCAACAGCACCTGCAATAGCAATTGCAATAAAATTGTCAGTATATTCGTTAAGACAGGTATATTCAACAAGGAGAAACAGGATTCCAAGATTCACAATAATGCCGGAAATCCCCACAATGCCGAACTTGAACACTTTCTTCCATTCCCGCCAGGCAGCGCTCTGGTGATGGGTGAATGAGTACAGGGTGATGTCGGCAACCTGCTCGGCATACTCGATGATCGTCCTGATCTTCAGCTTGCTTGTCCCGATCTCCCGGTCACTGAACTCGAACGGTATCTCCTTGTCATTCTCCCACGTGCCCTTCCCCAGCACTTCAAGGAGGATCTTGTATCCCCGGGGCTTGAGTTTCGCCTCTGCCACAACACTCCTCCTGACGGCGAAGAAGCCGCTCACCGGGTCGGTGATGTCGGGGAAGAGGAGCCGGCCCAGGAACGTTGCCCCTAAGGATATTATCCTTCGTTTCAGGGGCCATTTTTTTATCCCGCCACCCTCCATGTACCGGCTTCCAATGACGACATCGCAACCTGCCCTGATCTCTTCGTACATCTTCGGGATCAGAGCCGGGGGATGGGACATATCCGCATCAATGACAACAAAAACATCTGAGGACGCATGGAGAAATCCGTCAGCAACGGATTGCGAGAGCCCGTGATCCGTTGTCCGTACCAACAGGTCGACGTTCGCCATCGTCTTTTTCAGTTCGTTGACGATGACAATCGTATTATCCGGCGAGTCGTCATCCACGACAAGAATTTCTCCGTTCAGGGTGTTCTTCTGAAAAACCGCGTCCACTTCAGTGATAATATTCCGGATATTCGCCTCTTCTTTGAACGTGGGAATGATAACCGTCAGGTCGTACATGATGGATGAGGGATTTCCTTTAGCCCGATGTGAACAGGTAAATGCCGGGGGTTGTTTCTACCCCTTTTGTGTGTTCTTCAAGCCATTTGACTGCATTGCCGGAAGGGTCTGCCGAGCTGATATCGGCGGTAACCACGTAATAAACGGTATTGTTGGCCCCGGATGATGCAATCGCTGCCAGCTGGTCTGCCGTTGATGCCCCATATTCAAATGTCTGCCCGGAAGAATTGGAGTAATAATAGTCAAACGGCTGGGCCATATATCCGGGAACGAGGACAATGAAATCTCCCGGCCGGGTGATCTGGTTGATCTGCCCTGAAAAACCCCGCCAGTCCTCCTTGGAGTATCCCGAATAATAACTCATATAAAACGGCGTGGCGACACTGAGCAGGACCAGCACAGCCATGAACCCGTACACAACCCCGCGGTTGTTAATAAAGGAATAAACGGGTTTGTAGGCAAGAGCGATCCCGATAAAAAATACCGGGGCAAGGATAATGAGATACCGGGGCACCATCGGGATCCGGTACGAGAGGAACCAGCTGATCACAAAGGGGAGGAACATCAGGACAACGAGAAGGATTCCCTTGTTCCTGTCAAGGAGAAATGCCTGGACAATCCCAATCACAAACAGGAACAGGAACAGGTACATTACCCATATTGAAAACCCGGATAACTGCCAGAATGTTTCGGGGATGATGCCCAGTCCCTGGATCCCGAACGTCGGACCTCCGGCAGTCCTTTTTGCAAAGAGCTGGATCGTGGCAAGGAGCAGCGGCAGGCAGACGATGGCAAACACCGCTCCCGCCCCGACAATTGGTTTGAATGCCCTGATATCTTTCATGACCTCAGGGATTTTAACGGCAAGGGCATACAGGAACAGGGTCCCGATGATCACGAGCGTATAGAAATGAGACCAGAATGCGAGGGCGGACATGAGACCAAAGAGGATCCAGTGGGTCAGGTTATCGCTCTTGATCGCTTTTAAGAAAAAGACCATGGCAAACGCGATAAAGAAAAGCCCCATGGAGTATGCCCTTGCCTCCTGGGAGTACTGGATAAGAAATGGTGAGAACGTGCAGATCGCTGCAGCAATAATCCCCACATTCCTGTCAGCGAACTCCTTTCCCACATAATATACGAGGGGGATGGTCAGAACGCCAAAAAGGGCCGGGACGAATCTTAAAATGACCTCGTTATTCCCGAAGAAGAGCATGATGTGCTCAATCCAGTAGAAGAGCGGGGGGTTGAACTCCCCGGCTGCGGTTGCCTGCCAGATCTCAGGGATCGACATCTTTGCAAAGGTGTATGTCGAGGCCTCGTCAAGCCAGAGAGAATTGAATCCCAGGTTGAAAAAACGCAGGATAGCGCCGATAAGCGTGAGAGAGAGGAGGATCTGCACATACCGGCTGTTCATGACCATGGACTTCACATGGGCGGGTGTGATGTCCTTACAGGAGAGGACAGGGCTGGTATAGTCCCCATCCAAATCACAGACAACCACCCCGGTTGTATTCTTCCGGTCTTTCCGGCCCTCGCGCTTTTTCGCCATAGCAACTCAGTACTATTGCGTAACACGTCCAATATAGTTTATCGCTTCAGCGTTTCCGAGGATTTTTCAGGTCTTCTTTTCAACCATCATTATCGATCATGTTGCAGTAACAACGGGGATCCCATGGCGTCAATCAGGTCGTCTGTGGAAGTGACGACCCTTGAAGATTGTTCGAGCATCAGGTTGACCTTCTCTGAGGTTCCCACGCAGCGGAAATCGGTCCGAAGAGAAAAAACCGGTTTACCCAGCGCATAGGCATATCCCATCTCCCAGGCCGTGCCGGAATCAGCATCGGCACCATCAATGATTGAGACAACGATATCTGCCTGTTCAAGGACCTTTTTGTTCTTCGAGAAGAGCCGTTTGTGCTCGCTTTTCCCTCTGACCGCTGAATCGTCACCGGCATCCTGCGGCAGGTAGACCTCAAACAGGTTCTTCCTCATGAGTCCTGCAAGGAGGGAGTTATAGGAGCGTTCCGCCTCAGAGAAGAGTGGTGCTGCAAGGTACACTCTGTACCGGGAGAACGTGATCGTATCCATTGCAGGGACCCGGGGGAAGCGTGAGAGAAACACTCCCCGTCCTGGCCGTTTGGGAGATTCGTCCCCCCGGCTCCCGTAATATGTTGTTGTGACACCGCACGTTGGTGAAGAATTGACCCCGATCATGCAGAGCGGAGGTCCCCGTTCAGAGATAACCTTGCATACCGCATCTTCCAGGGTCTCCAGCAGCCGGGAGAATGCCGGGGTGTCCAGCCGTTCAAGGAACATGCCCGGCTTCCGGGTGGGTCCCAGGAAGAGCGTCTCAGGGCACGGCAGGGGGACCATTTCGATCCCGAACGCCTTGCACCGGGCTTTCGTGCGGTCAAATGCATCGAGATCCGAGGGTCTGGTAATGCCCTCCGCCCGGAGGGCCGGGTTGAGTATACAAGGGCTGCACAGCACGTACATTATTTTAGTGTGTGCACGCACAGATGATCAATGATCCCCCTGTACGCCTTTCGGGACAACAGCTGCGATCCCTGTAAATGTACGGTCAAGAAGCTTGAGCGGGCCGGTTTTCTCAAAATTTTCAAGATCCTGTCACAGATCCCGCGCAATACCCTTATTCTTGATCCCACGGCCGAGCAGGCACTCTCTCCCGCAGACCGGTACGTGAAATCCCTTACCGTACTGGACTGCTCGTGGGAGGTGCTCGACACCGGTGCGATCAGCTCGTGGCGGATACGCAGGGCGCTCCCCTTCCTGATGGCCGCAAATCCCGTCAATTTCGGCAAGCCCTGCAAACTTACCTCGGTTGAAGCGGTTGCAGCGGCACTTTATATCATGGGCGAACAGGAGCGGGCGGGCGAGCTGCTCTCGAAAGTGAACTGGGGGATCCGGTTCCTTGAGGTGAACAGGGAGCCGCTCGAACTCTACGCCTCGGCAAAGGACAGCACGGAAGTTGTCAAGTACCAGGCGCTATTCATCTGAGTCCATGCAAATTTTTTCTTTTTCTGTTCTGGAGAAACGCACATGAACGAAGGTTCATACCTGAACCATGAAAATTACCCGAATGGTTAACCCACCGTTGTTGCGTTCCATGGGAAAAGCCAGGGAATAATTCCCGCGTAAGGATCAAACCACCGGATTTTGCCGGTTAAAAAAGCGGGATTGTTTCGTGTATTTTAGGGTAATCTTCCGTGTTCCCGCGAAGAAGTTCACCGGAAAAATCCGAGATGGGTGGTGCTGTATCCCATCGCACGGGAAAATTTTTCTGTACCCACGCGACCCCCCCACCCTTCAACATCACGCCAGTTTACATTTTATGACGTGAAATTTATACCTTTTAGCTCAAGATCAAGAACAGCTGAGGGGGGTCGCACGGGTACATTTGTGTTTTTGCAGTCCGCGACTGAAGGTCAGGATTAAAAATTTATGACGTAAAATCATATCACCTCCCAGGATCCGGGCCGGAGAAGTGTACCTATACGACCCCCATCAACCATTCTTTGGAGTGAGATGATTTTCATGGGTGCACATCCTGCATTTTTTACCTTTCGGGCAATGCAAACATTTCGCATAGCTTTTTCCATTCCGGCGCAATGTACGATTGTATGATCAAGGTTGCCATTAACGGGTACGGGACCATCGGCAAACGCGTCGCCGATGCGGTGGCTGCTCAGAAAGACATGAAAGTGATCGGTGTCTCCAAGACGCGCCCGAACGCGGAGGCCTTTGTTGCAAAGCAGCGGGGATACCCGCTGTATATCGCTGATATCTCGAAGAAAGCGGCATTCGAGAAGGTCGGCCTGACGGTTGCCGGCAGTGTTGAGGACATGTGCAAGGCAGCAGATGTCGTGGTGGATGGGACCCCCGGAAAAGTCGGGGCCACGAACAAGGCGATGTACGAGAAACTCGGCAAGAAGGCGCTCTGGCAGGGTGGCGAGGAGCACGAACTGGCCGGGTTCTCCTTCAACTCGTCCTGCAACTACAAGGATGCCATCGGGCGGCAGTTTGTCCGGGTGGTCTCCTGTAACACCACCGGTCTCTGCCGGATCATCAATGAGATCGACAAGGAGTTCGGGGTCACCCACGTCCACGCCATTATGGTCCGCCGCGGGTCCGACCCGGGCGAGATCAAGAAGGGGCCCATCGATGCCATTGTTCTCGATCCGGTCACGGTTCCAAGCCACCACGGCCCGGATGTTCTCTCCGTGCTGCCCCACATCTCCATCACCACGATGGCGATGATCGTGCCAACGACCATGATGCACATGCATGCAATCCAGATGACTACGAAAAAACCTGTCTCCCAGGAACGGGTCCTCGAACTCATTAACAAGCACCCCCGCCTCGGGCTCATCAAGAAGAGTGCAGGTCTCAAGAGCACCGCCGAACTCAAGGAATTTGCCATGGACCTCGGCCGTCCACGTTCCGATCTCTGGGAGAACTGCATCTTCGAGGATTCAATCTACGCAAACAAGAATGAGCTCTGCTTCTTCCAGGCCATCCACCAGGAGGCCGATGTTGTTGTCGAGAATGTTGACGCGATCCGTGCCATGATGGGCAACGAAAAGGATGCAGCCAAATCCATCGCCGCAACGAACGCCGCACTCAATTTCAAAACTATCCAGAATAACCATTAACTCCCGGCATCACCCATATTTTTTGATGGACGCATACGAGCGTGTTACCCGGAACACTGTCGAAATCGTCACCGATGACGATCTCCGGGCGCTTCTTTTACAGCCCACAAAACGGGTATATGCCGGTTACGAACCGAGCGGCGAGATCCATCTCGGCCATCTCGTCACGATCAACAAACTGGTAGATCTCCAGGCTGCCGGTTTTGAGGTAACCGTACTTCTTGCCGATCTCCATGCCTTCCTGAACCGGAAAGGGACCATGGAGAAGGTCGGGGAACTTGCCGAGTACAACAAGCGCTGCTTCGAGGGGCTTGGTCTCAAGAACGTGAAGTATGTCCTGGGATCAGAATTCCAGCTTGACCGGGAATACCAGCTGCTGGTGCTCCGGCTTGCGCAGGAGATCACCCTGAACCGGGCAACGCGGAGCATGGACGAGGTCGGGCGGCAGATGGACAACCCGACGGTCTCACAAATGGTGTACCCGATCATGCAGATGGCCGATATCGCTCTTCTGGGCGCCGATGCCGCGGTCGGTGGCATCGACCAGCGGAAGATCCATATGCTCGCCCGCGAGCACCTGATCCACTTCGGGTACAAGGCACCGGTCTGCATCCATACGCCGATCTTAAACGGGCTCGACGGGAAGAAGATGTCCTCATCACAAGGCAATTATATCTCTGTGGCTGACACAGAAGATGAGATCCGGAAGAAATGCCAGAAAGCATTTTGTCCTCCCGAGATTGCGGAGAACCCCATTCTCCAGATCTTCCAGCACCACGTCTTCCCCCGGCTACCGGAGATAACCATCAGGAGACCGGAGAAGTTCGGAGGCGACCGGGTGTTTGCCAGCTATGCTGAGCTGGAAGCTGCATATGGTAAAAGTGAGGTTCACCCGATGGATCTCAAGAAGGCCTGTGGTGAGGGTCTTATCGAGATTCTTGCCCCCGTCCGCGATTACATCCGGTAACCTGCCGGATTATCCCTGAATTCCTGGTGGCACTGCGTGAAAAAGGAAACCAACATTGATAAAGAACTGGACCGGTTCGATCAGCGGCTTGAGGAGATGGGTATCCGCATCAAGGATGCCAACAATTTCAAGGTGCGGGAGGATGTCTTTGATGATGTTACCCTCCTCGCACTCTACAAACTGGTGCACAAGAAATGGTTCTCCGTTCTGGGCGGTTCGATCAGCACCGGTAAAGAGGCCAATGTCTTCTACGCGGAACGGGACGGCGTCGGTGTTGCCATCAAGATCTACCGGATCCGGACTGCCAATTTCACCACAATGAGCTCTTATATCGTGGGTGACCGGCGCTTCTCCCATGTCAAGAAGGCAAAAAAGGAGCTGATCTTTGCCTGGACGAAAAAGGAGTTCTCCAACCTTGTCCGGGCCCGGGATGCCGGGATTGCGGTTCCTGAGCCTCTGGTCTGGGACCGGAACATCCTGATCATGTCCTTCCTTGGTGAGGGAGAGATTCCCTACCCTCAGCTGCGCAATGTTGAACTGGAAGAACCCGCAGAAACATACGCCAAGATCATGAGTACGATCAACATCCTCTATAAGAAAGCCGAGCTGGTGCATGCAGACCTGAGCGAGTTCAATATATTATACTGCGACCAACCATATCTCATAGATATGGGACAGTCCGTCACCCGCGATCATCCCCGTGCGCTCCCGTTCCTCATGAGGGATATCAGGAACATCAACCGGTTTTTCAGGAACCGCTGCGATGTGCGTGACGACATCGATGTTTTCAATGCCGTGACCGGGCTGAATGAGGCAAAGCCGTGACACGGGTCCTCGAGTGAAATAACGAATTAGCACGAAATACCAAGGGGAGATATAACATGATGCAGGAAGTTAAAATTTCTGGAAGCAGGATTGGTGTACTGATTGGTAAGGCCGGTGCCACCAAAAGGGAGCTTGAGACCAGGACTCACACGACCATCACCATCGACAGTAAGGAGGGGCTCGTCAAGGTGGAGGCGACAGAAGAGAACACCATCTCTCTCCTCAGGGCAGTGGAGATCATCAATGCCATCAACCGGGGGTTCTCACCTGAACGGGCATTTGAGATGATCGAGGATGAAGACCTCCTTCTCGACGTGATCGATCTTGGCGGCATGGCCGACAACCCCCGGCAACTGGACCGTCTGAGAGGAAGGATCATCGGCAAAGACGGGCGTGCCCGTGAACAGATTGAAGACATGACCGATGTTGAGATATCCGTTTTCGGCAAGACCATTGCCCTCATCGGGTATCCTGAGCAAATGAAAACCGCACGGGCGGCTATCGACATGCTGATCGAAGGGGTTCCCCACGAAAACGTCTTTGCGTTCCTTGACCGGAAAAAGAAAGAGGCCAAGCAGGATATGATCAGCTATTACTATTGAGTCCGGCCAAATTCAGGAACCCCCATATATGCCTTATGCTGCATTTCCTGTGGAGAATAATTCGATAATTAGATTAGATTTGACAAAAAGGACTGAAATACCAGCGGATTTCAGTGGAATTAAAGGGGTTCAGAACTTGGGTGTAATATGCAGATAAACGGGCTTCCGGTTCCGGAAAACCTGAAGCAGCACTACATGGCAGCTGGTGTCCTAGAACTCTACCCTCCCCAGGCGCAATGCGTTGAAAAAGGCATGTTCGATGGCAGGAACCTGCTCGTTGCCATACCAACTGCAAGCGGCAAGACCCTGGTTGCCGAGATGGCGATGCACCACCACATCGCTCGAAAGGGCAAGTGCCTGTATATTGTTCCCTTGAAGGCACTGGCAAGCGAGAAATACGATGAGTTCAGCAACAAGGGTGTCCGCGTCGGCATCGCAACCGGTGATTTCGACCGCCGCGATGATCAGCTCGGCAGGAATGACATCATTGTTGCTACCAGCGAGAAGGTAGACTCGCTCCTGCGTAACAATGCCCGGTGGATCTCTGAAATATCCCTCCTTGTTGTCGATGAAGTGCACCTGATCGATTCCCCAAACAGGGGGCCTGTCGTCGAGATGGTAATTGCAAAGCTGCGGTACCGGAACCCTGCCATGCAGGTGATCGGGCTCTCTGCAACCATCGGCAACCCGCAGGTCCTGGCCGGGTGGCTGGATGCGGAGCTGGTCACCAGTACCTGGCGTCCGGTCGATCTCCGCCAGGGTGTATTCTGTAAAGACAGGATCCATTTCAGGGATGGGGAGCGGGCCGTCAAGGCCGTGTCAAAGAATTACGATGACCTCAACCTGTGCCTCGACACCATCGCTGAGGGGGGCCAGTGCCTCGTCTTTGTCTCATCCCGCCGCAATGCGGAGGCATTTGCCAAACGGGCTGCCGGTGCCATCAAAAGCGAGGAGCCGGAACTCAAAACCTACGCCTCGCAGCTCGAAAAAACCGCGGAGACCGAGATGGGAAAGACGCTTGCCGCGTGCGTTTCCCAGGGTGCTGCCTTCCACCATGCCGGCCTCAGCCGCCCGGAGCGGGCAATTATCGAGGAGGGGTTCCGGAAGGGCCTGATAAAAAGCATCTCTTCCACCCCGACGCTCGCTGCCGGGCTGAACCTTCCTGCACGGCGGGTAATCATCCGTGATTACCACAGGTTCACCGCGGGCGAGGGAATGCAGCCGATCCCGGCGAGCGAATACCACCAGATGGCAGGAAGGGCGGGGAGGCCGCGCCTGGACCCCTATGGAGAGGCCGTGCTCATCGCCAAAGATGAGGGGCAGGTCGAGGAACTGTTCGACTGGTATATCGAGGCCCCGCCGGAAGAGATCCATTCGAAAATTGCCGAACCAAATGCCCTCTATACGCACGTGCTGTCCCTGATTGCATCCGGGTTCGCAGGAACACGGGGCGAACTGGCCTCTTTCATGGACAGGAGCTACTATGTCCACGAGCACCGCCAGGGACGCCTTATGAAGAGGGCGGTGGATGCGGCCCTCAAATTTCTCACCGGGGCCGAGTTGGTGCTGGAGGTCGGCGACCATCTCGCATCAACGGAGTTCGGCACCTTGGTCTCACGGCTGTACATCGATCCCCGGAGTGCAGCAATGATTGTCACCACGCTCCGTACACGGTCTGAGTACGCGGATCTCGGGCTCCTCCACCTCATCTGCAGCACACCGGATATGCCCAAGCTCTATGTCCGCAACACGGACCGGTGTGCGCTTGACCGCATGATTGAGGCACATGAAGATGAACTGTGGCTTACCGTGCCCTGCGAGGAGGAGGACCAGGAGGATTATTACCGTGCGCTCAAGACCGCAATGCTCCTGAACAACTGGGCCGACGAACTACCGGATGCGAAGATCTGCGAGCGGTACTCGGTGGGACCCGGCGATGTATACGGGATGGTGGAGAGCGTGAACTGGCTGCTGCATGCAAGCGGGGAGCTCTCGCGGATGTTTGCAGGGAATTTCCATACACAGATCCGCGAGTATGAGATCTGCATGAAGAACGGCATACGGCGCGAGCTCCTCCCGCTCGTAAAACTGCGTGGTATCGGCAGGGTCCGTGCACGCCGTCTCTTCAACAATACGATCACGTCTCCTGAAGCGGTTTTAGCCGCCGGGATTGAGACGGTGACAACACTCATCGGCCATGGCATCGCCGAACAGGTGTTTGCCCAGCTGGAGAGGGGAGGTAAAAAAACATCCGGGCAACCGGCCGGTGAAGATGATATGCCGGGACAGTCAACACTCTCCCGGTTCGGGTGATCTGATGGTTGCTGGTTCAGTCACATGCGAGATCCGGGCAGCAGGGTGCCATATTGATGATAAACCCGGCTTTCTCCGCATGCTCAAGGATGCCGGACAACGGTTCAATACCCACATTGTCTGTTTCAATGCTGACATGCTTGCTGGGAGAAGACATGCTGAGATGGCGATGATACACGCCATCCGCTCATTTGAGGCCGGAACGGCCATATCCAAAACCCTTGAGATGGAGGCATTGTTATATGCTGCCGGATCGCGGCAGTGCAGTATTGCCGCATCGTTCGGTCTTCATGAGGGAGAAAACTGCCTCTGGGTATGTTGTTATCCACCAGTCGATGGCATATGGGAGGCCCTGACACCGGTCCTGCATTTTCAGGAGGTGTGTGCCGGGGACACGATTGATCAGACAAAACGAGAACTGTTGGTAAAGATCTTTGATATTACCCCGGAAGAATGTGGTTCATTTGATAATGAAGACCGGATTGGAGATCTTGTCCTTGAACGAGTTGCCCTGCTTGATGTCCTGCGATAAATAGTCTGGATGGACTATTGAGGGGGGCCTTGACTTCTTGCTCTTTTTAATTTAAAAAAGTTACAATTTCATATGTTTGCATGAGAAAGGATGTGGGCAATCTCCGGAACGATCAGTTCTGTTGTTGCAAGCGTAACTGCCGGTGTTGAGCCCGGGATGCAAAACACTGCTCTTCCATTGCAAGTGCCGGCAACAGCACGGGACAGCATGGCTGCCATGCCAATCTGCTCGATGCTTTTCATCCGGAAGAATTCACCAAATCCCTCGATCCGTTTCTCCAGAAGGGGGGATATCGCCTCAATCGTGCAGTCATCATGCGTGAGGCCGGTGCCACCGTTGAAAATAATGCAGTTTGCTTTTTTCATTGCCAAAAACCAGGCTTCCCTGAGATTGTCGATCCGATCCGGGACAATTGAATAATAGGTTACCGGGATATTGTTATCCCTGAGAATCCCTTCAATTGCTTTTCCACTCGTGTCATTTTCCTCTGTTCTTGTACTTGAAACGGTGATAATTGCTGCAGTTATATCAAGGGACCGGACATGGGCATGACTCATAATGGTGTGATGTTGTTTGTAATGGATTAAGAGAATTCTGCTCTGTTGAAAACCTTTTTTGAAATAACATTCCTTACTCCCCCTGTTTGTACACCGTCCGACCCCCCCAATGAGTGCAACGTAAGCCCGGAAGCGTTGGCATTTCGAAATGATTTCTACAGAGCAGAGATTTCCGGATTTTGATAGTTTGATTTTGATCCGTGGACCGGGCACCCCTTAGTTTCGCTTGGAGTTTTCTTTTCATACTCCTCCAGATTATTCTCTGGTTTTTTCTTTCTTCTATCGTAAAATGTACAATCAATTAAAAAATAATTTAAAAAAAACGATTTCAATTACTTTATATATTATTAATGTTATATATTAAAATGGCTGTTTTATTGAAATAAACAAAAGAACCATATGATGTTTATTTCTGTTCCACACGAAACAAAGGGGTGCCCCCCATGTTATTATTAAACCTTTTCTCGTGTTGTTAGGCAATATCAAGAGATATAATGAGGTAAACAGTGTGAGTTGATATGTCTGACAAAGGAAAAAACCGAAATAACAAAAGCATCAAATCTCCAGCCATTTCAAATAAAATGTGCAAATCATCGAGTTTCCACACGAAATAAAGGGGTTTATATGGGGTCAGGTAAACCGATCGTTTTTTAGTCTAGTCTCGCTAACTCTCAGCTCCACTGTGTCACCATGCCTGAACCAGAAGACCCCTCAACGGGACTATTCAAGAAATACCTCACCAATAACCGGATATTTAAGGACCGGGAAGTATTACGGCACTCGTACCGTCCCCAGATCCTCCCCCACCGGAAACCCCAGATCGATGAAGTTGCCTCAATTCTTGCCCCCTCTCTCCGGAATGAAACTCCCTCAAATATCCTCATCTACGGTAAGACCGGGACCGGCAAGACCGCGTGCGTCCGATACGTAGGATTTGAACTTGAAAAAGCCAGCAGCAAGATGGGAACGATCTGCCGGATTGTCCACCTGAACTGCGAAGTGATCGACACCCAGTACCGGGTCCTTGCCCAGATTGCCAAGTGCCTTGATGTTGTCGATGAACTGTCCAGTGACAAGACCCGGACCCACATCCCGATGACCGGGTGGCCGACAGACCAGGTGTACGCGGAGCTGAAAAACCAGCTGGAGGCTGGCGGGGGCGTCCTCGTTATCGTGCTGGATGAGATCGATAAGCTGGTAAAGAAGAGTGGTGATGACACACTCTACAACCTCACGCGGATCAATTCCGACCTGAAAAATTCAAAGGTCAGTATCATTGGTATTTCCAATGACCTGAGCTTCAAGGATTTCCTGGACCCCCGGGTCCTGTCCTCTTTGTCAGAGGAAGAGATTGTTTTTCCCCCGTATAACGCGCCCCAGCTGGTGGATATCCTTGCTCAACGAGCCGAGGGAGCCTTTGTCCCCGGCGCCCTCGCGGAAGGCGTCATACCGCTCTGTTCTGCCCTTGCAGCACAGGAACACGGGGATGCCCGCCGTGCACTGGATCTCTTCAGGATATCCGGGGAGCTTGCGGATCGTGACGAATCTTCCCTGGTGACAGAAGAGCATGTCAAGCAGGCCCAGGCCAAGATCGAAACGGACAGCATGATCGAATGTATTGCCACGCTGCCAACGCAGAGCAAGCTGATCCTCTTCTCGATGCTGATCCTTGAGCAGCTGGGACAGAATATCTTTACGAGCGGGGAAGTCTCACGCATATACCAGGACATTGCCCCGACCATTGAGCTCGATATCCTGACCCATCGGAGAATCACTGACCTGATCTCCGAGCTGAACATGCTCGGCGTGATCAACACACGCGTTGTGAGCCGCGGCAGGTATGGCAGGACAAAGGAGATGTGGTTCGATGCGAACACGGGGAAGATCCGCGAGGTTGTGCTCAAGGACACACGTCTGAACGGACTCAAGGATCTCGATGTCTCCCAGATGGAAGCAAAGTGGTTGAAGACCTGGTTCAGGTGAAATAACATGGATGATAAGGATCTCGATCTCCTCCGCATCCTGGAGGAGAACAGCCGGCTGTCGACAGAAGAAATCGCAACGATGACCAGCCTCGCCAAAGCAGAGGTTGAACGCCGTATCGGAGCACTTGAAGCCACTCAGGTAATCAAGCGATACTCCACGGTTGTTAACTGGGAGAAGACCGGTAACGGCGAGGTCTCCGCAATCATCGAACTGAAGGTCAGCCCCGAACGCGATTTCGGCTATGACCGTATCGCAGAACGACTCTCCCGGTTCCGGCAGGTAAAAAGCCTCCGTCTCATCACCGGTACCTACGATCTCCAGCTCATTGTTACGGGAAAGAATATGCAGGACGTCTCCCGGTTTGTCTCGGAACACGTGGCCCCCATGGACCGGATCCGCGAGACGGCGACACACATCATCATGAAGTCGTACAAGGAAAACGGCAACACGTTCTTTGAACAACCCGAACCGGAACGTCTCCCCATCAGCCCGTGAGGTGCGATAATGCGGAACTTTGTCTCTCAACGTGCGCAGGAGATTCCTCCATCGGGTATCAGGAAATTTTTCGATCTCGTGCTGACTATGGAGGACGTGATTTCCCTTGGTGTCGGGGAACCGGATTTTAATACACCCTGGAACATTTGCGAGTCCGGTATCTACTCGATCGAGCAGGGCGTTACATCCTACACTTCAAACCGGGGCCTGCAGACCCTGCGGGATACCCTTTCGCGGTATCTTGCCCAGCATTATAACCTGAATTATGACAGCAATACGGAGATGCTCATCACCACCGGTGTATCGGAAGCTCTTGACATTGCCATTAGGGCGATTACCGATCCGGGTGACGAGATCCTTGTTGCCCAGCCCAGCTATGTCTCGTACGGCCCCTGTGTCACCCTTGCCGGGGGAATACCGGTCCCGCTCCGGTGTACAGAGAAGGACCACTTCAGGATCAATCCGGACTCGCTGGCAGAACTGGTGACAAAAAAGACCAAGGCGCTGGTCATCAGTTTCCCGAACAATCCAACGGGCGGTGTCATGAGCGAGAGTGACCTCCGGGGAATTGCCGATATCGTCATTGATAACGATCTCGTCCTTATCAGCGATGAGGTGTATGCCGAGCTCACCTATGAGGGACGCCACTGTTCCGCGGCAACAGTCAGTGATCTCTGGCAGCGGACGATCACCCTGAACGGGTTCTCCAAGGCCTATGCGATGACCGGGTGGCGGATCGGGTATCTCTGCGCCCCGGAGGATCTCTGTGATGCGGCCCTCAAGATTCACCAGTACATCATGCTCTGTGCACCGGTAATGGGGCAGGTAGGTGCCCTTGAGGCGCTCCGTTCAGCAGAAGAAGACAAGAACAGCATGGTCAATGAATATCGCCAGCGCCGCAACCTGTTCGTGGCCGGTCTCAACCGCATCGGCCTCCCCTGTCATGTGCCGGAAGGTGCGTTCTATGCCTTCCCATCCATAGAAAAGACCGGTCTTTCCGATGTGGAATTTGCTGAACGCCTCCTTAAGGAACAGCGGGTAGCGGTCGTCCCGGGCAGCGTCTTTGGTGCCGGTGGGGAAGGTCATGTGCGGTGTGCCTATGCCGTCTCGAGAAAGGAGCTGGCCGGGGCACTTGAACGGATGGACCAGTTCCTCCAGATCCTCTAATCCCTGTAACTGAAGGCATTATCTGCCCCCTTTTTAAAAAAAGCACTCTTTTGTTCCCCCTGCAAGGAATAGTTTATTGGTAAACTCGTGCAATACTACATGAAAGACAATGAGTTGTACAATCATCGTTGGTGGATTTTTTGGGGATGAAGGGAAGGGCAAGGTTGTTGCTCACATTGCCCACAAGGACAAACCCGTAATCATCTCCCGCGGCGGTGTTGGCCCGAATGCCGGGCACACTGTCCAGGTTGGAACCAAGGAATACGGCGTTCGGATGGTTCCGTCCGGTTTTGTATACAAGGATGCGAAGCTCTGTATTGGGAGTGGCGTTCTTGTCGATCCGCGTGTCTTGGAACATGAAGTCGAGACGCTCGGTGTCAGGGGACGCGTCTTTGTGGACAAGCGCTGTGGCATCATCACAGAAGACCATATTGCCCGCGACAAGGGGAGTGCACACCTTTCCCAGAAGATCGGGAGCACCGGCTCAGGGTGCGGTCCGGCCAACTCCGACCGGGTTATGCGGCTCTCCCCGCAGGCAAAGGATGTTCCCGAACTGAAGGAATATCTTCTCGATGTCCCGAAAGCGATCGACGATGCACTAAAAATGAATGAGACCGTCCTCCTTGAAGGAACCCAGGGCTTTGGGATCTCCCTGTATTACGGGACGTATCCGTTTGTCACAAGCAAGGACACCTCAGCTTCGCAGATCGCTGCAGATAACGGTGTCGGACCGACAAAGGTCGACGATGTGATCGTAGTCTTCAAGGCCTACCCGACCAGAGTCGGGGAAGGCCCGTTCAGTACAGAGATGACCGCAGACACATCCGATGCAATGGGGATTCAGGAATTCGGGACCGTTACCCACCGCAAGCGTCGTATCGGCGGTTGGGACGGGGACATGGCCCGGTATTCGGCAATGATCAACGGCTGCACCCAGGCCGCCATCACCGGGATCGACCGAATAGACAAGGACTGTTTCGGGATCACGGACTATGCAAAGCTGACTAAAAAAGCAAAGGACTTTATCAAACAGGCAGAGGAAGACATCGGCTGCCCCGTGGCCCTTATATCCACCGGCCCTGAGATCACCCAGATCATCGACATTAGGAATGAATTGAGATGAAACGCTCGCTCATGGATATCCTCTGCTGCCCGGTCTGCAAGGGGGATCTCACCCTCCGAGTAGATACTGAAGACGAGAAGGAGATCCTTGAAGGCAACCTCCGCTGTGCTGCCTGCAGTGCGGACTATCCCATTCACGAGGGTATCCCCAACCTCCTGCCCCCCGCAGGACAGTGAACCAAAGGTGCCAGCATGATATTCCCTCTTCCCGTCCCGGTTCTTTTATCGGCCGGTGGGGACGGGAAAAATGCCGGCTATGAGATCCATCTCAACCGCAGCGGGATCAACTCCATTGACATCCCGCGGGAAAAGATCACTGCGGAACCGGGTACCAGCCTGCGCCTCCGTTTCCTGAACCGGGGCGCACCGATCCATATTACCATCTCTTCTTCAAACGCTGATATGTATACCGGATTTTTCCATGAGAACCAATATGTGGTGGATGAGTTCGAACTCACCATCCCGATCCGGAAAGACTGCCGGGAAGGGTCATTCAATCTTGAGGTCATCTCAGGGTATGGGGTGATGAAGGCCCAGTTGCAGGTCCATATCGTCCTCCCGCAGGCCACAAGGCCAGCCATTCTCGTGGAATATCCCCTCCAGCCGGTGGCACACGGACGCCCCCATTTCCTGATGATCATGATGGGTATTGCCCTCGTCCTTTACTGCGGCTGGCTCTATACCACCATCGAGTTCCTGAATATCGCCTCGTTCATTATCCTCATCATCGGGGCCCTCTACACATGGTACCGCCAGCAGTAACTCTTGCGGCCATCACGCTCTGCGCTGCGCTTGTTGTCGACAGGCTGGTTGGAGATCCTCATTCACGATATCACCCCGTCGCCCTCCTTGGCACGTTCATTGGAATGTGGGGCAGACCCGGATACTATCCCCCGCGACTCCAGCGTGCGGCCGGTGTCCTGCTCTGGGCACTTACCGTCTTCCTTTTCTGTCTTCCGTTCTTCCTTGTCTCTACCTGTGCCCCGTGGTATCTCTACCTCCTCCTCGCTCCGTTCCTGCTGAAGTGTTGTTTTGCCTGGCGATCGCTCGAGGAACATACACAGGCTGTCATATCGGCACTGGACGAGGGTGTTGAGACCGGCAGGGAAAAAGTCCGGCTGCTGGTGTCGCGGGATACGGCAGACCTTGACAGGGGTCATATCCTCTCGGCAGGGTACGAGTCCATGACCGAGAACCTCAACGACAGCATCATCGCACCGCTCTTCTGGTTCTCCCTCCTCAACCTTCCCGGTGCAGCAGCCTGCCGGGCTATCAATACCATGGACGCGATGCTCGGTTACCGGGACGAGCGCGAGCGGCTTGGCTGGTGTGCCGCACGCATGGATGATCTGGTCAACTTTATCCCGGCCCGGATTACCGTCCTGTTGCTGCTTATCTGGTTTGCCGCCAGGGGCACCTTCTCCCGTTCCTGGCAGATCATGCGCCGCGACGGTCACCTGCGACCCGGGTTCAACGGCGGCATCGTGATAGCCGCAATGGCAGGTGGCACCGGGACCCGGTTCGAGAAGCCTGGTGTGTATTCAATCGGCGACGGTTTCCGGACTCTTGATGAAGGGGGAGTGGAAATCCTTAAAGCGACCCGGGCAGTCACGCTGATGTATGCAATAATTGCTTGTTGTACTCTGCTTTTATTGGGAGCCTTGATCAATAATATTGGCATATGAAGCTGGAAGAACTGAGATTCGGCACCGAGCTCCTCAAGCGCGGCTTTGCATCCATGCAGAAAGGGGGCGTGATCATGGATGTTGTCAATGCCGAACAGGCAAAGATTGCCGAGGACGCCGGGGCAGTCGCAGTCATGTCGCTTGAGCGTGTGCCGTCCGATATCAGGAAAATGGGCGGGGTTGCACGCATGGCGGATCCCGAGAAGGTCATCGAGATCATCGAAGCAGTTTCCATCCCGGTGATGGGAAAGGTCCGTATCGGGCATTTTGTCGAGGCCCAGGTGCTCGAAGTCCTTGGCGTTGATATGATTGATGAGAGCGAGGTCCTGACCCCCGCAGATGAGCAATACCATATCGATAAGAAACAGTTCAAGGTACCCTTCGTCTGCGGTGCACGCGACCTCGGAGAGGCACTCCGCAGGATCAATGAAGGTGCAGCAATGATCCGGACCAAGGGAGAGGCCGGTACCGGTAACGTTGTTGAAGCGGTCCGCCATATGCGCAACATCATGGGTGAGATCCGGATGCTCCGTGGGCTCGACAAGCAGGAAATGACGGACTATGCCCGCGAGATCGAAGCCCCGGCGGAACTTGTTTTTGAGTGTGCAGAACGCGGCAGGCTCCCGGTCGTGAACTTCTCGGCCGGAGGCATTGCCACCCCCTCGGATGCAGCCCTCATGATGCAGCTCGGAGCTGACGGTGTCTTTGTCGGGTCAGGGATCTTCAAGTCCTCAAGTCCAGAACGAATGGCAAAAGCAATTGTCGAGGCGGTCAACCACTTCGATGATGCTAATGTGATCGCAAAGGTCAGCAACGGCCTTGGCGACGCAATGCCGGGACTTGATGTCCACACGCTCCGTGATGACGAGGTGCTCCAGACCCGTGGACGCTAAGATCGGCGTACTTGCGGTTCAGGGAAACGTGAGCGAGCATATCGACGCGTTCCTTCTGGCACTCGAACGAATGGGACACGGCCCCTCGTCCGAGGTCTTCGAGGTGAGGAACCCTGCCGATCTCGCGGACTGCAACGCCCTTGCCCTCCCTGGCGGGGAGTCGACGACCATCTCCCGCCTGATCGACAAGAACGGGCTCTTTGAACCGCTCCGCAGCTTCCGGGGGGGAATCTTTGCAACCTGTGCCGGCATGGTGCTGATGGCAACCCGTGTTGATGATCCCCGGATCCACCCGCTTGGTCTCATCGATATGGCCGTGGACCGGAACGCATTCGGGCGCCAGCGGGAATCCTTCGAAGCCGATATCCAGATGGACGGGTTGAACGGCGGGCCATTCCATGCGGTCTTTATCCGGGCCCCGGTAGCAACAACCGCCGGAAATGCGGTTCATGTACTTGCCCGGGCCTCTCAGGGTATTGTTGCCCTGGAACAGGGAGACCACATGGCCCTCTCGTTCCATCCTGAGCTGGGCAATGATACCCGGCTTCACGAACGGTTCCTGAACCAGCTCGGAATTGCAGCGATCAAAAAATAAGTGCGGTTTCCTTAAACCTTGCGACAGGTGCCTCTTTGGAAACTGCTTTTAATTCCGCAATGTTAAAAGAGGATGTTGATTATCGGCTTGGGATCGTCCATGATATTCACTATCTGTGGAAGAAGGTCCCGGGTCAAAAAACTCAAAACAGGAAAGGATAATTCAGGGATTTCCATGAGCACACAACCAGTTGTTGACAGTATTCTTTCGGCACGGTACCTCCGGAAAGGCGAGACCAGTTATACGGATATCTGCCACCGTGTCGCAGTGGCCCTTGCTGAAGACAGCGAGGAAGAAGCCCGCTTCTTTGAGGCCATGCACTCGTTGCGTTTCCTCCCAAACTCCCCAACGCTGATGAACGCCGGCACCGAACTCGGCCAGCTCTCTGCCTGCTTCACGCTGCCGGTCTCCGATTCCATTGACGGGATATTCGATGCGATGAAGCAAGGGGCGATCATCCATAAGACCGGAGGAGGGACCGGGTATAATTTCTCCCCTCTCCGGCCTGAGGGCTCACCGGTCCAGTCAACCGAGGGTGTGGCGTCAGGGCCGGTCTCGTTCATGCGGGTTTTCAATGCCGCAACCGAGGTCATCAAGCAGGGGGGCCGCAGGCGCGGGGCAAACATGGGGATCCTCAATGTCTGGCATCCTGACATCCTCCCGTTCATCACCGCAAAGACAAAAGAAGGCGAGTTTGCCAATTTCAACATATCCGTGATGGTCAATGACCGGTTCATGGACCTCGTCTCCAAAAAACAGTTCGAAACGGTCTGGCTTACCCATCCCCATACCGGAGATCAGGTGACGGTAGGTAGGATATGGGCCGCAATTGTCGAAGGGATCTGGAAGAACGGGGAGCCGGGCATCCTCTTCTTTGATGAGATCAACCGTAAAAACCCGACACCGCAACTTGGCGAGATCGACACCACCAATCCCTGCGGCGAACAGCCCCTCTTCCCCTTTGAGAGCTGCGTGCTCGGGAGCATCAACCTCGCGGCCTGCATGCATCAGGGTGTGCTTGACGAGAAGAAATTACAGGAGACAGCCCGCCTGGCCACGCGTTTCCTCGACCTTGTCATCGATAAGAATGTCTTCCCGATCCCGCAGATCAGGGAAGCGACAAAGAGGACCCGGAAGATCGGCCTCGGGCTGATGGGCGTCCACGACGCCCTGCTCATGGCCGGGCTTGCGTACGACGCTCCGGAGGGCCGTGCCTGGTGCGAGCGGGTCATGCAGTTCGTCACCGATACTGCCATTGAAGAATCACGGCAGCGTGCAGAAAAGCTCGGCCCGTTCCCGGCATGGGAGGGCAGCATCTGGAAGGAGTTCCCGGTCAGGAACGCAGCGATGACAACCATCGCCCCCACCGGCACGATCTCCCTCCTCGCAGGATGTTCGAGCGGGATCGAGCCGATTTTCTCGTTTGCCTACACCCGGAAGAACACCGTGGGCAAGACGTTTGTCATCGTGAACCCGGTCTTCCGCGACCGGCTTGTAACCACTCTTTCAAAGAGGGGTCTTGCAGGGAACGAGCTTGAAACAAAGACCGAAGAAGTGATCACCCATGTCCATGAAACCGGGACGGTCCAGGACCTTCTCTGGCTTCCCGAAGATTTCCGGGTGCTCTGCAGGACTGCGCTTGACATCAGCTGGAAGGACCATATCCTGATGCAGGCCGCGTTCCAGAAGCATGTCCACGCCTCCATCAGCAAGACCATCAACATGCCATCATCCGCAACAAAAGAGGACTGTGCGGAAGCGCTTCTCATGGCCTGGTCCCTGAAACTAAAGGGAATTACAATCTACCGGACCGGCAGCCGCGAAGATGTAGTCCTTGCCCTGAAGGAGAAAGATTCCGCGACAGCCCCCACCTCCGCAGTCGCTGCCGGCAGGAACGTGCCGGAGAAGATCCCGGCACTCTCGATCGACCGGCCCCGGGAGCTCTCGGGGCGGACGTACCTGTGCCAGTCTGGCTGCTGCCGCCTGTATGTAACCGTCAATCTCCTTGATGGTAAACCGATGGAGGTCTTCATCAGGACGGTCGGGAGCGGAGGCTGCGAAGCGAACAGCAGCGCCCTTGGCCGGGCAATCAGTACCGGCCTCCAGAACGGCGTCCCCTTCACGAAATTCGTGAAACAGTTCGCAAAGGTCAACTGTGTTGTGGCCATCAAGAACCCTTCGTCAGAAGGGCATTCCTGTGCGGATGTTGTCGGGCGCTGTATCGAACTCTCGGCAAAGAACCAGAGCATTACTACATTAAAGGACTGGGATATCCGCGAGGTGGGAACGAAAAATCCCTGTCCCGAGTGCGGGGAACCGCTGGACTTTGGGGAAGGATGCAACAAGGGGATCTGCAAACACTGCGGCTGGACCGGGTGTAGCTGAAAAACCTCCTTTTCGACAATACTTCCCGATTACCTGAACTCCTGCCATCCTCTCAAAATATATGCCGGGAGAGAGAACTGCACTAACCATGTCATACGGGAAGACCCTCCTTTTCGTATATAATGCCGACAGCGGCGTATTGCCAGGGATGAAGGACTACTCCTTAAAATCCGGCACGTCTCACGCAAAACAATTTTGCAACCTTACGGCGATAACGAACAGTCCAATAGGTATGAAGAAAGACTGGAAACGGTTTGTCAGGGAACTCGGCATACCGGCCCGGTTCCTGAACCGGAATGAATTTGTGTCGGAGATCGGGGCCGGCCTCATCTCATTCCCCGCAATACTTGTCCAGACCGGGAAGGACCTGCTGATGCTCGCCTCTTCTGAAGAGATCAACCGGTGCCGGAGCCTGGAAGACCTCATCAGCCTGGTGCGATTGCGCTCTTCAGAGATTCCCTGAAACCTGCTGCGAACCTGCCGGCGTCTCCGAATAAAAAAGAGAGGGCTAATATGCCCTTTTCTCCTTCTATGATCCTGCCGGGTTGACAACACGACCGGCAAAGAGAATCGCTCCGGAATCATTATCCCGGATCAGGAAGATGAACGGATGGTCTGCTCTGAATACAGGAATTTCCTGTTGGTTCTGGGGCGCCATTGCCCGCTTCATTACCACGGCGGTTGCTGCGGCGGCTTCCGTGCCCTCTTCGTTCACATCCACGTATGCCTTGTGGATAACCTCACTGATAACGAGATCCTTCCTGCCATCCATCCCGGAGAAATCAGCAGTATCGGAAAAGGCGGTAGGCATCCCCATTGCAGAGAGTACTTTTGGCAACCGGTATTCGGTCTCCAGTTTGAACTTCGGGAAGTACACCATCACGCGCTGCGATGATGCCGACTGTTCCAGTGTGGAGAGTTTCTCAGGATCTAGGTACTGTTCCGCAACTGACATGTTGTTCATCGCAGGCAGAAGGATGACCATAGAAAGCCCCTTGCCGTTGGAATGGGTGTAGGGCATTTCAAGCATCTGGAGATCTTTGGTTGAGGCATAGGAATACAGGGCCCCTTCATCTGTCCGCTGCATCATTCTGACCGTGACGGTTTTACCTGTTGAGACCTCAAACTCTGCGTCCTGTGTTTTGTTCGCATCGAATTGTTTCATCCATGTTCCCTTGAAATAGACCGCGTTTGTGATCACGAGCCGGGTCAGCGGATCGATGGAATCAGCGGGCAAAAGGTCGCGGATCTTGTTGGCGGTTCTCTCTTCTACCCAGTGGTTGATGGTGATACGGGAAACCTCGGGCTGGCTGATGAAGTCAAGGTTCGTTGTATTGGCCGAGTAATATGTCCCGGCAGTACTGATATACTCCGGAAGGAACGCGTAGCTTTTCTCGGCCCAGAGGGCATTTGCCGTGCTTAGCGTATACCCGCTATCGTGCTGGTTGAGATAGCCATTTATTCGTGAAAAACCCTGTCTCCGTACGGTTTCATTTACAGGAAAGTAAAAGACCGACCGGATCTCGTCAGCTGTTTTTCCGCGTGCCCCTTCGTACGTGATCGCGAGGGCGGATGAAATGGAGAATGGCGAGAAGAAGATATTGGATCCTGATGATGCGGGATTCGCTGCCAGCTGGCGGTACAGGTCTGATGAGAACTTGTTGTTGGCATCGATAATACTGGCATCGCTCTCTAATAACGGTAAACCAGTTACTGGTGCAGCGGGTGAGGTGGACGGCGAGTGACTAGCGGCGGGCAGGGCCTGCCCACCAGATGTTCCGGAGTTGCCGGTACACCCTGCGAGGACCACTCCAAGCACGAGTAGCACGAGAATGGCCAGCCCTCTCCATGCGGTGATTTCCATAGCTCAACGTAGGCAGCCCGTTCAGTTAAATATGGTGATAATTGCGGTTTTTCTCGCAGTTATCCTACTTGTCGTGCAAGGTCAGGATTCACAATACCTGTATAAACCCAGAAGCTGATAACCACACATCCGAAGGATCCAACGGATATCGGGCGGTTTGGATGAGTGATCTGAAAAAGTACCTTGCTAAATTACTGGGAACTTTTGCCCAGATCATTTCGGGGCCGTGATCGCGGTCTTCGTGTGGATGTATCTCCCTGACAATACCTCCTCACCGGTTAACCATAACTATTATTTTTCTACCAGTCCTTCTTCATTGCTTCTGCCTTGAGATCCTTTGGCATCTTCTCGATTGCATACCGCAGCGCTGTCCGGGGCATCTGCCTCTTGTTCTTCATGACATAGGTGAAGACCTCGTCCGTGTGCTTCCGGCTCGCCTCCTTTAAGAGCCAGCCATAACCTTTCTGCACCATGTCGTCCTTATCCGTCAAAAGCAGGCTGGCAATCTCCATGGATTCTTCCAGGAACTTCCCGTGTTTTGCCGGTACAATGAGTGATACTGCTGCGGCCCGGCGCATCCAGCGGTTCTTCGACTGCGTCCAGCGCTTCAGTTCATCGATATATTCCGGATATTGTTCGATGAAATCCCCCATCGTGTGGTTGCAGAACCCGTCGCAGGACGCCCAGTTGGTGATGTAGGTATCGATCCAGCGCTGAAAGATCGCGAGGTCCTCCCTCTCGTACTTCCCTGAGAGGGCATGGGCCCATTCGGAAACGATAAATGATTCCTCCATGTATCCCGACTGGTACAGCTCCTCGCAGAGGGTGAAGATCTTTGGTTTTGGGCGGCCTTTGATCTCTTTCCAGTACTTTTTGGCAATCGCGATCACGGTCGCCGTCTTCATGCCGTAACACACGATATCTTCCTTAAAAAACCGCTTTGAGGTCTTTTGTATATCGGGATCTGCCTGCGCCGCCAGTTCCTGCCGGATTTGGGAAATAACCGGGTCCATGAAAAATGGTACGCGGGAATTGGGGATAAGGGATGCGGCGTGCAGGGAGTGAATGTGATTCGTGTTGCTGCACGGACTGGATGATACAAAAAGAACAGCTTGATGGGATTTGGTTATTTCTTCTTTGTGGCCTTCTTCGTATGGCACCGGGAGGCTTCCGTCCCGTTTACCCCGAGATACTCCGCCCCCCAGTCGCAGAGAGCCTGCAGGATGGGGATGAGGGTCTTTCCGAAATCGGTGATGGTATATTCGACCCGGGGTGGCACCTCAGCATATACCTTTCTTGTAATTATCCCGTCCTCCTCCAGCTCGCGTAGCTGCTTGGTCAGCATCTTGGTGTTCACTCCCGGCAGCCCCTTCTGCAGCTCGTTGAACCGGAGCACATTGTTCCCCAGCGCCCAGAGGATGAGCGGCTTCCACTTCCCGCCAATGACATCCAGCGCCGCCTCGACCGGGCAGTGGTAGCTCTTCCCGTTCCTCGTGTACATTATGGTTACCTCGATGAAAGTATGTTACCAAATTAACTGTAGTCCCTATATATTCAGTTAAGGCGGATTTTAATCTAATGGTTCAGATTACTCTTGCAGAAGAATCGTATGTATTCCTCCTGCTTATGGTTTTCTGTTCCGGCACCTGAGCGAAAGGAGCTTGAAGTAAAAATGGAAAAACAACAGATTGGAAACAACTTTTTCATCCCTATGCCCGTTGTCCTTGTCGGGACGCAGGTAAACGGAAAGGATAACTTCATGGCCGTGGGCTGGTGTGCCCGGGTGAATGGAAACCCACCTATGATTGCCTGTGGAATTGCGAACAACCATTATACCCCGAAAGGGATGACAACGGCTAAGACGTTCTCGGTGAACATCCCCTCATCGGATCTCCTCGAAAAGACCGATTACTGCGGGCTCGTCTCTGGTGAGAAGACCGACAAATCGAAGGTCTTTAACGTCTTTTACGGTTCGCTGAAGACAGCACCAATGATTACGGAATGCCCGGTCACCCTTGAATGCCGGCTTGTCCAGACCGTGTCCCTCCCGACACACGGCCTCTATATCGGCGAGATTGTCGGGGCCTATGCTGATGGCAGAGTGATCAAGGATGGAAAACCGGATTTCCCCGAGATCGACCCGCTCTTCCTGACCATGCCCGACAACCGCTACTGGACTCTCGGCAAGTATGCCGGTGATGCATGGAGTGCCGGAAAGAAGCTGAAACAGGAGTGAAATCATGACAAACGTCCTCGCCATCAACGGGAGCCCGAGAAAAGATGGCAACACGGCCGTCCTGATCCGGACCGTTCTCAAAGAACTGGAAAAGGTTGGGATAAAGACCGAGACGATCCAGTTAGGTGGAAAGAAGATCTATGGCTGCACGGCCTGCATGAAGTGCTTCGGGAACCGTGATAAAAAATGTATTATCGATGATGACCTCGTGAACACCTGTATTGAGAAGATGAGCAACGCGGATGGGATCATCTTTGGGTCCCCGGTCTACTTCCTTGATGTCACCTCCGAGATGAAAGCGCTCATCGACCGTGCCGGGTTTGTCTCGTTTGCCAATGGGCTCCTCTTTAAGAACAAGATCGGGAACGCAACAGTCGCCGTACGGCGTGCCGGGGCCAGCCGGACCGCGGACACCATGCTCCACTTCTTCCTGGCAAACGAGATGATCGTAGCCGGCCTCCCCGTTATCGGGATGGGGCGGGATATCGGCGATGTCGGGATGGACGAGGAGGGCATGGGCCGCGCAAAGAATCTGGGAGAGACCATGGCACTACTCCTCACGCACCTGGACCGGTACCCGCTCCCTGTACAGAAACCAGCAAAGGCCGATGAGAGGATGACGAAGAAAAAGAAATGAGGATGATAACCATGACTACGATACTTGTTGACCAGGACCTCTGCACCCGGTGCGGGATCTGTTCGAATGTCTGTACAATGGGGCTCATTGACCCTGCCGATGAGAACACCCTGCCAAACGTGCCGGAGGCAAAAGCCAACATATGCATCCGGTGCGGGCATTGCGAGGTCTATTGCCCGTCACAGGCGCTCCTCCTGAACGAACGCCCGGATGAGAGGATGGCCCTGCCTACCAGTGCGGGAACTATCACACCGGAGGAAATGGTGTATTTCCTGAGAAAACGGCGCTCCGTGCGGCGTTACACAAAGGATCTGGTCCCAAAAGAGAAGATTCTCGAAGTTCTCGATATTGCCCGGTACGCTGCAACAGGTGGCAACGGGCAGCCGGTGGAATGGGTCGTGGTCCACGATCCGAAGAAGGTGAAGAAGATTGCCGGGCTGACCATCGAGTGGATGAAGACCCTCATTGGCTCGAATCACCCGATGAGCGGGTATATCCCGGTGCTGATCGGGTCCTGGGAACGCGGAAACGATGTCATCTGCCGCGGTGCCCCGCATATCCTCATTGCGACCATCCCGGAGGGCAACCCGGTTGCGCAGACCGACGCCATCATCGCCATGACGCACTTCGATGTCGCTGCTCCGGCCTTTGGGATCGGCACCTGCTGGGCAGGATTTGTTGCGATGGCAGCCACCCTGTATGAACCGCTCCAGAGGGAGATAGGTATTCCCGCAGGACGGAAGTCTGCGTATGCGATGATGTTCGGCAATCCGCAATACAAGATCTACGGGATCCCTCGCAGGAAGCCGCTTGTGGTCACATGGCAGTGAACCGGAATACCCGGGAATCGGAGACGGATACGATCATGAAGATAACAGCCATCATCGGGATCCCGCGAAAGAAGGATAGCACTATAGTTCTCGCAGCAGAAGCAGAGCGGGGACTCATGGAGCAGGCAACAGCTTGGACCCTGCGTGAATAATTTTAGCCAGATCCTGCTCAAAAATTATAAACCGGACCTTGCCTGAAAAAATTCAGGCACCTCCTCAGCCCCTGCCTGAATTTTTTTCGGCAGACTCCACTCAAATATTTTCACTGTACCTTGCTTGAAAATAAGCATCCCCCCAGGCTCCTGTTTACGACTCATCGGTATCTCCCCGAGGCATGCCGTGTGCCATAGTCGGGACCGTCGGATCTGGTGCAGGTGAAACTCAGATCGGTTGACATTTATTTATTAACATCGAACCTTATGCCAAATTTCTGGAACCATATGTATTCCGTGTTATATGTTGATGATGATCCTGCCCTTCTCGATATCGGCAGGATCTATCTGGGTAAGACCGGGCACTTTTCTGTGGATACTGCTGCATCGGCAGGGGAAGCAATCGAAAAAATCCGGCAGCAGACCTATGATGCCATCATATCCGATTACCAGATGTCTGAGATTGATGGGATACAGTTTCTCCGGCATATACGCCAGCACTTCAAGGACCTCCCGTTTATCCTCTTCACCGGGCGGGGACGGGAAGAGATCGTCATTGAAGCCTTAAACAGTGGCGCTGATTTCTACCTCCAGAAAGGCGGCGAGCCAAAATCCCAGTTTGCAGAACTGGATTATAAGATCCGGACCGCCATTGAACGGCGGCGAGTCCAGGGAGAATTGAAGGACTCTAAAAAGCAGCTCTCGGACCTGATCGATTTCCTCCCGGATGCGACCTTTGCCATTGACCTGAAGGGCAGGATCATTGTCTGGAACCGGATGATGGAAGAATTGACCGGCGTCCCTCCTGATGCAGTGATCGGTACCGGCGACTTCTCCCACTCACTCCCGTTATATGAAGAGAGGCGCCCCGGCCTTGCGGACTACATTATCCGTGCGGATGAAGAACCTGAAAAAGAATTCCCGAACCTGAAAAGGAACGGTGACAAACTCATCGCCGAGATGTACCGCCCCCCGCTCCGTAATGGTAACGGCGCGTATTTCTGGCATACGGCCTCCCCGATCTATGATGCCGCCGGAAAAGTTGTCGGTGCCATTGAGTCGGTCCGGGACATCACCCTGCGCAAGGAAACCGAGGAGAAACTGGTCCAGGCGCATGATGAGCTGAATGTGGCGTACGAACAGTTGACCGCCACGGAGGAAGAGCTCCGCCAGAACTACGACGAGCTCTCGAAAAGTCAGCTGGACCTGATCCGGAGCGAAGAGCGGTACCGTAGTGTAGTGGAGGACCAGACCGAGTTCATCTGTCGTTTCTCCCCGGAAGGAAAACTCACGTTCGTGAACGATGCATACTGCCGGTATTTCAACCTGGACCGGGAAGACTGCATCGGAAAACCGCACACGGTAGTGCTGCCACCGGAGGATATCCCCCTGATGGAAGAACAGCTCTCGCAGTTGTCCCCGGCAAATCCCGTGGCCGCGATCGACCACCGGATCATCATGCCCTCCGGAGAAGTGCAGTGGCAGCACTGGAGCGACCGTGCGATCTTCGACCGTACCGGGAAGATCATCGAATACCAGTCGGTGGGCAGGGATACGACCCGGCAGAAGAATGCAGAAGAGAAGCTGAAACTCGCGTACGAAGAACTGAATGTGGCGTACGAACAACTGACGGCAACGGAAGAAGAGCTCCGCCAGAACTACGAAGAACTGGGAAACAGCCAGACCGAACTGCATTCTGCCTATGAGCAGTTGACCGCCACGGAGGAAGAGCTCCGCCAGAACTACGACGAGCTCTCGAAAAGTCAGCTGGACCTGATCCGGAGCGAAGAGCGGTACCGTAGTGTAGTGGAGGACCAGACCGAGTTCATCTGTCGTTTCTCCCCGGAAGGAAAACTCACGTTCGTGAACGATGCATACTGCCGGTATTTCAACCTGGACCGGGACTGCATCGGAAAACCGCACACGGTAGTGCTGCCGCCGGAGGATATCCCCCTGATGGAAGAACAGCTCTCGCAGTTGTCCCCGGCAAATCCCGTGGCCGCGATCGACCACCGGATCATCATGCCCTCCGGAGAAGTGCGGTGGCAGCACTGGAGCGACCGTGCGATCTTCGACCGTACCGGGAAGATCATCGAATACCAGTCGGTGGGCAGGGATATCACCGACCGCAAGCGCGTGGAACAGGCCCTGGACGAATCGAATAAGAAACTCAATCTGCTCTCGAATATCACACGACACGACATCCTCAACCAGCTGACCGTGCTCCAGGGGTCTCTCGGGCTTCTCGAACTGGAAATTGCGAACCCGGACCAGCGCCGGCTCATCAGCAAAGCGATACAGTCAAGTGACGTGATCCGGGGCCAGATCTCGTTCACCCAGCAGTATCAGGACATCGGCGTACAGAAACCCCGGTGGCAGAACCTGCATGCGGCCGTCACAACAGTCTGTATGGATGACGGCTTTACCAATGTGTCCATTGACCCTCATCTCGAAACATGGGAAGTATACGCGGATCCCCTGTTGAGAACCGTTTTTTTGAACCTGTTTGAAAATGCGGAAATGCATGGCGGAAAAGTTACCCGGATAGCGGTGAGCGGAACCGAAACACCGGAATGTCTGGTCATCACTGTTGATGACGACGGGGATGGGATCGCTCCCGACGACAAGGAACGGATCTTCCGGAAAGGTATCGGGAAGCATACCGGCCTTGGTCTTTTCCTGGTGCAGGAAGTGCTCGGTATCACCGGTCTCTCGATCCGGGAGACCGGTGAATTCGGGAGGGGCGCCCGGTTCGAGATCCATATCCCAATGGGGATATACAGGAAGACCGGTCACGCGCAGGACCGCTGATATCCGCCTCTCTCCTGTTCAGAATCAGCCGGGTTGAGAAAAAAAGAGAATTACCTGCTGCCACCCGCGAGCATCTTCCGGATCCGTCCCAAGAGGGATCGTTTCGGCCTCCTGCAGAATGGCAGCCCCCCCGATTCAGCACGGGATGCCTCGCATTCATCGCAGAGCGTGTGGCGGCTGCAGGCAGTATTCGGGCAGGGACAGTCTTCGCGAATAATGGGAGGCATGTATACATACCCCTGTATCATGGAACGGGATAATGGTTGGTGCCGTTACAAGTGCAAGGGAATATCTGGAACTGGCGCTGAATCTGGTACAAGGAGTTTTTATGGCAACCGACCCCGTCTGTCTGGCAATCGTTGATGAAGAGGATGCAAAATTCACGGCAGTGCACAAGAACCAGAAATACTATTTCTGCTGCAACTGGTGCAAGAAGCAGTTTGAGGAGAACCCAAAGCGTTACTCCCGGATTGCAAACGATGTCTCTGTTAACCTGAAAGAAATTACCTGACCGGTATTGGCCGGGTAACAACACTCCCGATCTGAAACCATCCCCTGATCCCATGGGATGTACTACAAGGGAGATCAGGGGACGGATACCCTTTTATTACCACTAGGGCAGATACAGACACCATAATCCACAAGCCTGACAACAATTGGAATTTTTTATGAAATCTGAAGATGATCCCTGGCTTAAAAACGCCCATGCCAACGCAGAACACCTGGACCGGGAGATCAAAACCCTGGTGTCGTTAACCAACCCGATCCGGGAAGACCGCCCGATCGTAACCAAATACCAGGATTTCTGGAACAAGGCAAAACAGATCACCGCGTTATTCAAAGAGCTTAAACCGCTCGCAAAGAGTGACCGGGACCTGCTCTGGAAACAGTTCAATACTCTCTGCGGGGAAGTGAAGGAGAAACAGAAAGTCGGGTACGGGACACTCGAAACCCTGTCACAGCAGCACCTCGATGAGATCCAAAAGTTCACGGATCTGGCAGAACTCCCGCCCGGTGTCCCGGGCATCCACGAACTGGTAGAACGCGGGCAGGCGCTTAAAAATGCCGGTGACACGCTCGGGAGATTCAAGCACGCGATGATTGCAAAGCACAAGAAAGCCTGTTTTGACAGGATCCAGGCGATCCGCAAAATCCATGATGCGGCATGGGAATCGGTAAAAGCGGTAAAGCCGAGGCAGCAGACGGGAACAAAATTCCGTGCCCGGAAGAATCTTGAAGCCAATTATGAGCGGCTGCACAAAGCTGCGGGTGCCCTGGAGAATTTCCAGATAGGCAGGGATCATATCCGCACCTTTCTCGCCACCTGTAACGATCCTGTGAAGGCCGCAAAGGCAAAGATCCAGCTCACGGAAACCGAAGCCCGGATCAGGGATATTGAAGAAGGTATCCGGAAACTGAAGAAATGGATTGCTGAGGATGAGCAGAACCTCAAAGAGCAGTAATCACGTTTTTTATAACCTGATGTCGTGCGATCTGCTCTCCCTTCAGAATGTTACGTGAGGCCGGGGGTACTTTCGACACCCCGCTTTTTTATCCGGGCTGAATAGACGATGAGTGCCAGTTCGCCATCCGGGGTGATGCTGTAGAACTTATCCTGTCCATGGGCCGGATCGGTCCCCTCCCGGATAAGGTTCCATCCAACGAGTACTGATACCAGGCGGGAAAATTCCTCAGGGCGAAGCTCATGTCCGGCCGGCTCCTCATCTACATTGCGGACCGGGATCTGCCAGGCCCTGGTCTCGTTAAACAGCGTAGTTTCCGGTACCAGGGTACTTGTTTTCTTTCCCTGCTCCAGTCCCCGGAAGAGGATGGTGAGGATCACGAGGTTGTGCGGATTCGTTGGCAGGTATTTTATGGGAAGGGTCGGGAGCGGGACCCTCCTTGCCTTTGAGCTCCCGAATGCATAATAACAGTCCCCCTCCACCCAGAGCGCCATTGAGAAGAGTCCCAGCGAGAGCCGTTTTGGCCCGGCGGAGATGTCGAACGAGTACCGTGCATCGGGATGATCGCTGAATATCCCGAGGACCGGGTCGCGGATTGCGTCGAACGTTGCCGCATTGATCGTGACCAGTGCACAGGAGATATTGCGGGCAATGGAGATGGCATTCACCTCATCTACCGCGTTGCGGATTGCGCACTTCCACATTCTTTTCCGGGTATCGTCACGGGCTGAATTGGTGTAGACTTCCTTTTCTGCAAAGACAATCGTGTGCGTGACGGTCCGGAGTCCCTCAAGAACCGCAGGGTAGGTTTTGTGGATACTGTCTCCCGCGCTGATGATGAGAAAATGCTCCTCCGGATCCATGAATAGTATCCGATGTTGGACGATAAATGGCTGTCCGGTCTCCCGGCCGTGAAATAAAAAAAGTATTTTAGATGAAGAGCGGCGCAAGCACGAGCGTCAGGGTCGCGAGGAGCTTGATGAGCACGTGGAGCGACGGGCCGGCGGTGTCCTTGAACGGGTCGCCGAGCGTGTCGCCGACAACGGCTGCCTTGTGGGCCTCGCTCTTCTTGCCTCCGTGGGCACCGGTCTCGATGTATTTCTTGGCATTGTCCCATGCACCACCTGAGTTGTTGAGGATGAGTGCAAGGAGGATGCCGGTGATGGTCGCGACCATGAGGAAGCCGGCAAGGGCCTCGTACTTCATGGTGACACCGATGACGATCGGGAACCCGATCACAAGAATGCCGGGGAGGACCATGTTCTTTAAGGCACCCTGGGTCGTGATGTCGATGACCGCTGCATAGTCTGGCTTCTTGGTGCCTGCCATGATGGCGGGGTCCTTGAACTGGATGCGGACTGCACTGATCACGGACTGTGCGGTCTTGGAGACTGCACGGATGGCGAGGCTCGCAAAGAGGAAGACGAGCATCGCGCCGAGAAGTGCCCCGACGAAAACCGGGACGCTTGCAAGGTTGACGACATCGAATGCCTTGCCGGTGAGCTTGGCAATGTCGGCCATGTAGGCGTTGAAGAGCAGGAATACCGCAAGGGATGCACTGCCAATGGCATATCCCTTGGTGAGTGCCTTCGTGGTGTTACCGGCTGCATCGAGCTTGTCCATGCGGTTCCTGACTTCGTCAGGTGCCTGGCTCATCTCGACAATACCGCCGGCATTGTCGGCGATCGGGCCGAACGTGTCCATCGTGAGGACGTAGGCACAGACCATCAGCATACCGATGGTTGCAACGGCAGTACCATAGAGGCCGCCACTCGGGATACCGCTCATGGAACCGAGCCAGTAGGAGAGCAGGAGGGAGATGCCGATGAGGACTGCGGGGATCGCGGTGGTCTCGAGACCGACCGAGAAACCGGTAATGATGTTGGTTGCTGCTCCTGTCTCGGAGGCGTCAGCGATCTCCTGGACCGGCCGGTAGTGGTGGTCAGTGTAGTAGAGGGTGACCCTGAGGAAGGCAACCGAGAGTGCAATACCAACGAGACCTGCAAAGAAGAACCAGATCCATCCGGCGGTTGCCCCAAGGAGCCACTGGACCCCGAAATACAGGAAGATCGCGGAGATGATCGCGGTGATGTAATACCCGCGGTTCATGGCGTCCATCGGGTCGGCACCGTCTTTACCCTTGACAGAGAGGATACCGATCATGCTCGCAAGGAGCCCGAGGGAACACATGACGATCGGGAAGAGGATACCGTAAACACCGAAGATCGGGAAGAGCGCAACACCGAGGATCATCGCACCGATGTTCTCGGCTGCGGTGGACTCGAAGAGATCAGCGCCACGGCCGGCACAATCACCAACGTTGTCACCGACGAGGTCAGCGATAGTGGCCGGGTTCCGGACATCGTCCTCGGGAATACCGGCCTCAACCTTGCCCACAAGGTCTGCACCGACATCGGCGGCCTTGGTGTAGATACCGCCACCGAGCTGGGCAAAGAGTGCCACGAACGAGGCACCGAAACCGAACCCGATGATAACGAACGGGGTGTGCGTCGGGTCTGCACCGAGCGCGATGTACGTCAGCGAGACACCGAGGAGCGACATCGAGGTGATGATCAGGCCGGAAATGGCCCCGCCGCGGAACGAGAAGTCAAGTGCCTTCCCGTCGCTGGTCTGGGCTGCTGCTGCCGTTCGGATGTTGGTCCTGACGGCAATCCACATGGCGACAACACCAGCGACGGCACTGCAGGTTGCACCAACGATGAAGGAAAGCGCCGTTGCCAGGGCAAGCGGCTGCTGGTTGGTGAGATAATACACTGCAAAAATCACCACGGCAAACACAATGGTCAGCAGGGCGATAGTCGAGTACTGGCGTTTGATGAATGCTTCCGCACCCACCCGGATCGCATCCGCGACCTCGCGCATCTTTGGCGTACCCTGATCCTGAGAGAGGAGGTTACGCGTCAGAATCGCGGCAAGAGCCAGAGCGATGATGCATATTGCAATTACGATGAGTAATACTTGATCGATCATTCCATGACCTCCCTGCGGTGTCAGAAGAATCCTTCCCGGGGATCCATGGTCCTGTTGTTAACCGCAGAACCAGAGATACGAGACCCGTCCGGATACTTACGAGACACTACAGGCATGTTTTATTGGCATCAGCAGAGACCTGCTCAAATGACCCAAAGGAGGGCACTCTATGCTTCCGGGATCGCCCCGCACACGTATGCAACCCATCCTAAGAGATCATTAGTGCATTTTTGAAACATTAAACTTTTATCTTATAACCCCGCCTGCACCACGGCGGAATCCAGTCCCGCATAACGGGAATTATGACATTTTGGCATCAATCCTGCCTTTGTTGTCCCGGACAATAATCTCTTTTTTCTTACCTGATCATGGGAACCTGGGCACAATTCAATATGATTAATAATGAAAAATTCCCATATTCAGAGAGGGAGGGTATCTGGTGCAAATTGTTCAGTTATTGATATATCTGATCCTTTTTCCGTTAATAGCTGCAGTCTTCCTGCTTTTTGCCAAAAAAAGCGTTGAACGCAGCTGGATTGTGAAAATCTCCGCACTTGCCATCGGGGTGGTATCGCTGTATCTTCTTGTTGCCGGTTTTGACAAGGGCCTGATCACGTATACTATCTCGGGCAGGATCTTTGATCTCGCCATGCTGGTCATCGAACTGGTGATTGCGGTCTACCTGCTCTGGCTGGGTCTCCGGCACAGGAAATATTCTGTTGTCATTCTGGTCCTGATCCAGGCGGCCCTGCTCCTCTGGTTTGAGGCCACGTACGGTCACACCATCGTCGAACTGCCGAACAACCTCTTCTTCGACCAGTTCTCGATCATCATGGCACTGATCATCGGGATCATCGGGAGCCTGATCTGTGTCTATGCCCTGGGGTACATGGAGACCTATCACGAGCACCACAAGGATATCGCAGACCGCCGCGGGATGTTCTTTTTTTGGATGTTTGTCTTCCTCTCCGCCATGTTCGGGCTGGTATTTTCCAACAACCTGATGTGGATCCTCTTCTTCTGGGAGATCACTACATTCTGTTCGTTCATCCTGATCGGGTATTCCCAGACGGCAGAAGCCACCAATAATGCATTCCTTGCACTCGCCATGAACATGCTGGGCGGGGTGGCTTTTGTTGCAGCACTCATCTATATTACGACCATAGACCCGTCCGGCAGGCTGCTTGACCTTGGTGCCCTGATCAACTCGGGATATGCAGTTGCCATAGTTCCCGCCGTGCTCATTTGTTTTGCCGGTCTCACGAAAGCCGCCCAGATGCCATTCTCGTCATGGCTTGTAGGCGCAATGGTTGCCCCCACGCCGGTCTCGGCACTGCTGCACTCCAGCACCATGGTCAAGGCAGGGGTGTACATCATCGTGCGTTTCGCCCCGGTGCTGACCGGCACTACCGAGGGCATGATGATAGCCATGGTCGGTGGCGTGACGTTCCTTCTCACCTCCTGCATGGCAATATCCCAGAGCAATGCCAAGAAGGTACTGGCCTATTCCACCATCGCGAACCTCGGGCTTGTCGTTGCCTGTGCAGGCGTGGGGACCTATAACCTGATGTGGGTGGCGATTCTCCTGATCATATTCCACGCGATAGCCAAGTCGCTCCTCTTCCTCTGTGTCGGGACCGTGGAGCACCGTATCGGCAGCAGGGACATCGAGGACATGGGCGGGCTGATCGAGCGTATGCCGAAGCTCGCCATCATGATGTTCATCGGCATGGCCGGCATGTTCCTTGCGCCGTTTGGTATGATCATCTCCAAGTGGGCGGCGATCGAGGCCTTCATCCAGGCACCCTTCGGCCTCATCTTCATCATCATCCTTGCATTCGGGGGTTCGGCAACCCTCTTCTTCTGGAGCAAATGGATGGGGAAGATCATCTCGGTGATGCGGCACCAGGAAAACCTGGAGAGCTCAATTAAATCAGAAAAATGGACGGTGCTCTGGATACTCACCGGCCTTGTTGTCGTTGTCGCCCTGATATTCCCGCTCATCTCATCGGCGCTCATCGAGCCGTTCATCATGCAGATCTACGGGCATACGACCCGTCTCGCGGAGGCCAATATCACGATCATGCTCCTGATGATGGGCCTTCTGATCATCATGCCATTCTCCATGCTGTTCCAGAGCAAAACACCGAAGATGGCTCCCCCGTACATGGGCGGGATGACAACGGAGGGAGGCATGAGGTATACCGGGTCGGCCGGCGTCTCCCGTAACCTCGTGCTCTCGAATTATTACTTACGGAACTACTTCGGTGAGGAGAGACTGTTCATGCCAGGTACTCTTGCCTGCTGGGGCCTCATCCTCATTGCATTCATTATGGTCGTGGGGGTGGTCTTATGATCCCTGAACCCTGGGCCCCGGTTGTCAACGCGGTCATCTACCTGCTGCTTGCACCTGTAGTGGGTGGGCTTATTGCCGGGATTGACCGCAAGGTGACGGCCCGGATGCAGGGAAGGGTCGGACCGCCCCTCCTCCAGCCCTTCTACGATGTGGGCAAGCTCTTCGAGAAGGAGAACCTCGTCGTCACGACGACCCAGAACTTCTACGTGCTGAGCTACCTTGTCTTCATGGCGGTCTCGGGCGCCCTCTTCTTCTCGGGAGGGGACATGCTGCTCGTGATCTTCGCGTTCACGCTGTCGCACATATTCCTCGTGCTCGGGGCCTATGCCTCCTACTCCCCCTACAGTCATGTCGGGGCGGAACGCGAGCTGATCCAGATCATCGCGTACGAGCCGATGATCATTATGACCGCGGTGGGGATGTACATGGTCACGACGAGCTTCTACGTCGGCACCATCGTGCAGTCCGCCATACCGATTGTCCTGTACCTTCCGGGCGTTTTCATCGGCTACCTGATCGTGCTGACGATCAAGCTGCGGAAGTCCCCGTTCGATCTCTCCACGTCCCACCATGCGCACCAGGAGCTCGTCAAGGGGGTCACAACGGATTTCGCCGGCCCGAACCTTGCCAAGCTGGAGATCGCCCACTGGTACGAATACGTCTTCCTGCTGGGGGTAGTCTACCTGTTCTTTGCATGGAACCCCCTGCTTGCAATAGCAGCAATTATCATCGCCTACTTCCTCGAGATCCTCATCGACAACACGACTTCACGGGTAAAATGGCAGATGACCCTGCGGAGCGCCTGGCTGGTTGCCGGGACACTCGGCATCATTAACCTGGGAGTATTGTACTACCTGAGGATGGTGGTGGTCCCATGACATATCTTGCAAAGTCCCCTTGGATCGTGCACTACGATGGTTCATCCTGTAATGGTTGCGACATCGAGGTGCTCGCGGCACTCACCCCCATCTATGACGTGGAACGATTCGGGATTGTCAATACCGGCAACCCCAAGCATGCCGACATCTTCCTTGTTACGGGAAGCGTGAACGAGAAGAACCGGGAGATCGTGAAAAACACGTACGACCAGATGCCGGAACCGAAAGTCGTGGTGGCGATCGGCATCTGTGCTGCAACGGGCGGAATTTTCCGGGAATGCTACAACGTGATGGGCGGTATCGACAAAGTGATCCCCGTGGATGTCTACGTCCCCGGGTGCGCTGCCCGGCCCGAGTCCATCATCGACGGAGTTGTCCAGGCCCTCGGTATCCTTGAAGCAAAAAGGAAGGCGATGAATGAAAATGCAGGTGCGGCCGCGAAACCGGCAGGTGATGCCAGATGAAACAAGAACAGTCAATAATCCCCATCGATGTCGGGCAACTGATCGGCAGCGTAGAACAGTGCAGGAACGAGGGGTACCGTCTCGCCCAGATCGGCTGCACTAAAGTGGGCGACAACAGCTTCGAGGTCAATTACTCCTTTGACAAGGACTATGTCCTAAGGAACCTGCGGATCACCGTGACTGCGGAAACGGAAGTCCCGAGCATCACCGGGATGTACTGGGGGGCGTTCGTGTACGAGAACGAGATGCACGACCTCTTCGGTATCCAGGTGAAGGGGATCAACATCGATTTCAAGGGGACCTTCATCCAGACCGCGATCAAATACCCGTTCGGTGTCACGGTCACCAAAGGAGAGAAACCATGACAAAGCAGATCATCGTCCCCTTCGGGCCCCAGCACCCGGTCCTCCCGGAACCGATCCACCTCGACCTCGTGCTTGAGGATGAGAGAGTGGTCGATGCGATCCCCTCGATCGGGTACATCCACCGGGGATTCGAGAAACTCGTGGAGAAGCGGGAGTTCACCGAGTACGTGTACATCGCTGAACGCACCTGTGGGATCTGCAGTTTCATCCACGGTGCCACCTACTGCCAGGGAATTGAGCAGATCATGAACATCGAGGTGCCCGAGCGTGCCGATTACCTCAGGACGATCTGGTCCGAGTACTCGCGTCTGCACTCCCACCTGCTCTGGCTCGGTTGTTTTGCCGATTCCTTCGGTTTTGAGAACCTGTTCATGGCGGCATGGCGGATCCGCGAGCGGATCCTCGATGTGTTCGAGCAGACGACTGGTGGCCGGGTGATCCAGGGGTCCTGCAAGATCGGTGGTGTCCGGCGGGATATCGCGAATGATAAGCTTACCGGGATGAGCCGCGACCTTGACAGTATCCAGAAGGAGATCGAGGAACTGACAACCGTCTTCCTCAATGACGATACCGTCCGGCACCGGACCCGGAATATCGGGGTCCTCTCCCGGGATGACGCCTATCATCTCGGGGCTGTCGGGCCCACTGCCCGGGGGAGCGGGGTCGCAATCGACCTGCGCAAGACCGGGTATGGTGCCTATGACCGGCTGAACGTTCCGGTCATCACGGACAGCTGCGGGGACTGCTATTCCCGCTGCTACGTGCGGTGCAAGGAACTTTTCACGTCCATCGACCTGATCCAGCAGGCAATAACGGAGATCCCGGATGGTCCCATTGATGTGAAAGTAACGGGTTCCCCGAATGGCGAGTATTTCATGCGGGCGGAGCAGCCCCGGGGCGAGCTGGTCCATTACCTCAAGGGCAACGGGACCAAGTTCCTGGTCCGGTCCCGGATCCGGACGCCGACCCTGACCAACATCCCACCGCTCGTCAAAATGCTGCAGGGATGCGAGCTTGCGGATGTCCCGGTGATCGTATTGTCGATCGATCCCTGTATCAGCTGTACGGAGCGGTGATCTGCCATGGGATTTTTCGAGATGACAAAAACAGCACTGAAAACGGTGCTCTCCCGGCCGGTAACGATCCTGTACCCGTACCAGCCGGCGAAAAAAACGTCCCTCACCCGGGGGCACGTTGTCCAGGACGGCAGCAAGTGCATTTCCTGCAGCATCTGTGTGAAGAAATGCCCTTCGCAGGCAATCCTGCTCAACAAGGAAGCAAAGACCTGGCAGATCGACCGGTTCCGCTGCGTTGTCTGCAACTCGTGTGTAGACACCTGTCCCACCAGGTGCCTCTCCATGGACACCCAGTACACGGCACCTGCCTCAGTACAGGGTGTGGAGGTCTTCACGATCACGTACGTGAAGCCGCCCAAGCCGGAGAAGAAGGAAGAGACTAAGGAATAATTTTTTACTCTTTTTTGTGGACGAGAAATCACTCGTGTTCGAGGTTCGAAGGGATCTGTTAGGCCTTCGAGATAGAGAAGGGAGGTATAAGCCGACACTCGAAGAACGCTGAAGCGTTCTTCTCGTGGCCCGGGGCGGATGCCCCTCACCATTTCACAGAACTTTTGATAGCCCGCGCTCAGACCCCAACCTTTATGCTCTCTGTTGCGATAAGATGAAATCATTTAAAGAATGGAAATCGTCAGCGATGTAGTGGGATAATCCGGAAGATAGTAATGACCGGCATTCTGGAGCAGGATGCCAGAAGATTACAGGTACATCTACAGACCATCATGACAGATCCTTCCTGTTCCGCAAGCTCCGTGTCAGAGGGAAAAACTCTCTTCTCTATCCCGGTATTTTTATTTTCAATCCAGTGGACGGCCAGCGATCCCCCCGCAGGCCGGCACCGGGATTCTGGCGGGGGTGGCTGATACCCTATGCCGGGTGAGGACTTTTTTATTGTGCTCGTGATTGGCATGGCAACGGTTGCCATGGCACTGGTCGCGGTCGTCCAGAAGAACCTCATCCGGGCGGTTATTGCCTTTGCCGTCTCCAGTGTCTGTCTTGCAATCCTGTTTTTCCTGCTGGCCTCACCATATGCGGCAGTTCTTGAATTGGTGGTCGGGGGCGGTCTTGTCGCGGTCCTGTTCCTTGTTGCGCTCATCCTCGCCGGCGGGGAAGAGGAGAAGGTGCGCGCATGAATGCAAAAAATGCGTGTGCAGTAATCCTGGGAACCGTCTTCCTTGGTATTTTTGTTGCACTTGTCGTCCCGCCTGCCCCTGCCTGGCCTGCAGTTATTCCCTTATCCTCCGGGGTAGGGGCAGCACTCTGGCACAGCCGCACGTATGAGGCGCTCCTGCAGGGAATGATCATCCTTGCGGGCGTCTTATCGATACTCCTGCTGCTGGGCAAAAAGCAGTGGGGGAGGATGCCCCCATGATGCCGGACGAGGGTGTGGTGATCCTGATCGTGGCAGGGGCGCTCTTTGCGATAGGCCTGTTCAGCCTGATGGCACGCTGCAACCTGATCAAGATGGTGATGGGCCTTGAACTTCTCGGCAAAGGCGTCAGCCTTCTCTTTGTTCTCGGGGGATACCTGTCCGGTGATACCGGCATATCCCAGGCGGTTGTGTTCACCCTGATCGCGATCGAGGCCGTTGTTGCCGGTCTTGCGCTTGCCCTTGTCATCCTCGCAAGGAAGGTCTGGAAAACCTTTGATATCGCTGCAATCTCGCGTCTCTCTCCTGGCGGTGAGCGCTGATGGACGTCTTCCCGTGGATGCTCGTTCTCATCGTCCTCATCCCGTTTGCCGGGACCGGTTTTATACTGCTCTTCCATAACCGCCCGGATGCCCGCGAGGCGGTCTCGCTTGTTGCAGCACTCCTGACGTTCCTCCTCTGCGCCCTTTCCCTCCCTTCTGCGTTTGCTATCCAGCCCCTTTCGACCACGGCGCTCCAGATCCTCCCCGGGCTTGACATACGGTTTACCGCCGACGCACTCGGTCTTTTATTCGCAACCCTCGCCTCCCTCCTCTGGATCATAACCACGGTTTACAATATCGGGTACATGCGGGGCCTCAAGGAGCATTCCCAGACGCGGTATTATGCGGCGTTTGCCATTACAATCGGGGCGGTGATGGGTGTAGCCCTCTCGTCCAACATGTTCTCCCTCTTCGTCTTTTACGAGATCCTCGCCATTGCTGCCTATCCCCTTGTGGTGCACAAGGAAACAGCAGAGGCGCTTGCAGCGGGGAGAAAATACCTGATCTACACCCAGTGCGGGGGCGTCTCCATCCTGGCCGGTATCATGGCCATCATCGGTATGGGAAACACCCTTGACTTTATCCCGGGCGGCAACCCGGGCATTGCCCTGATCGGCCCGGAATTTGCCCGCCTGGCTTTCATCCTTCTCTTTGCAGGTCTCGGTGTAAAGGCGGCACTCGTTCCCCTTCACGGGTGGCTTCCAAGCGCGATGATCGCCCCGACCCCGGTAAGCGGGCTGCTGCACGCCGTCGCGGTCGTGAACACCGGTGTCTTCGGCATCCTCCGGCTGATGTGGTACCTATTCGGGCCCGAACAGGTAACTGCTCTCGGCCTCCAGTATTTTGTCATCGGTGCAGCAGTCGTTACCATCATTGTCGGATCCCTTTTTGCCCTCCTGCAGGACGATTTCAAACTCAGACTCGCGTACTCGACGGTGAGCCAGCTCAGCTACATGGTGCTGGGCGCCGCAGTGCTCCTGCCGGCAGGGGTATCCGGCGTCTCCGATGTCGGGAGAGTCGCGGCGGTTATCGGGGCAACATATGCCTTTACCGCCCATGCACTGGGCAAGCTGACGATGTTCTTTGTCGCCGGTACTGTTGCTGTCGAGACGGGTAAGACGAAGATATCGGAGCTGGACGGGATGGGCAGAAAGATGCCATGGGAGTTCGTGGCATTCACGCTTGCCACCCTGAGCATGGCAGGACTGCCTCCCATGGCGGGATTTATCGCGAAATGGTATCTTTCTGTGGGTGTTGTCTATGGCGATGCCAGCCAGTGGTGGGTCCTCCTTGTCCTTGTTGGGGCGAGTGTCCTGAACGTGGCCTATTTCCTCCCCGTTATTATCCGGGCCTTTTACCGGCCCGGGGCCGGGGAGGTACTGCAGGTCCGCCCGACACTCCGCTGGCCGGTTGTGGTGACTGCGGCCCTCGCCCTCATTGCCGGCCTCTGGACCGTTGTCCCCGCGAGCCCGTATGCCCTCTGTGCCATGGTTGCTGCCAGCGTGACCCATACGGCAGCACCAGTTTTCGGGACACTTGCCATGGGCACGGCAATACCGCCGTTCCTGATATTCCTCATCGGCGCCCCGCTCGTGCTGGCACTGGGCGGGAGAGCCCGGCAGGCCGGGCTTGTCCTTCTCGGTGGTATTGCCTTGGTTGATGTCCTCCTCCTCCCGGGAGGGTATTTCTCCGGGCAGGTTGCCGGCGGGGTCATGCAGTGGAACGTCCCCTTCATGGGATATACCCTGACCCTCCTGCGAATCGACACCCTCTCGTACCTCACCGGGCTCATTTTTGCCATCATCACGTTCTTTGCCATACTCTATGCCGCGACGGTCGCAGCGCCCCGCCTCCACCTCTACGCCCTCCTCTATGCAGGGGCATCATTGGGGGTGGTCTTTGCCGGTGACTGGATCACGCTCCTGTTCTTCTGGGAGCTCATGGCAGTCACCTCTACATTCCTTATCTGGCAGGAGGGTGGCGAGGCGATCAAGGCGGGGTACCGGTATCTCCTCTTCCATTGTCTCGGGGGGACACTCCTCGGGGCAGGGATTGCCCTGCTCTTCATTGGGGGCGGCTCCCCCATTGTCGGGCCGCTCGTCGGGATCCCCGTGGCGACGTACCAGTTGTGGGCGTCGGTGCTGATCGTGCTGGGTATCGGGATAAATGTGGCGTTCATCCCGCTCCATACCTGGCTCCCCGATGCATATCCCCGGGCGAACTTTATCGCCAGTGTATTTTTGAGCGTCTATACCACGAAAGCCGCAGTCTATCTCCTCGCCCGGGCCCAACCCGGGACAGAATTCATCGCCTTCATGGGGGCGTTCATGGCCGTGTACGGCGTGATCTTCGCCGTCTTCCAGAACGACATGCGCCGTCTCCTCTCCTACCATATCGTCTCGCAGGTAGGCTACATGGTCGCCGGGATCGGGATCCTGGGCTGGCTGGGTGCGGCGGATGCGATCGGGCAGCTCGGGCTTGACGGCGGCATGGCGCATCTCTTCAACCACATCCTCTACAAGGCCCTCCTCTTCATGGCAGTCGGTGTCATCGTCTGGAAGACCGGGGAAAACCTGCTGAGCCGCGTTGGCGGGCTCCAGAAGAAGATGCCGGTCACCGCGATCGCCTTCTGGATTGCCGCCTTCTCGATTGCCGGTGTCCCGCTCTTCAACGGTTTTGTCTCCAAGGGCATGGTCCTCCTTGCTGCGGAACACACGAGCATATGGCTCTGGGTGCTTCTCGAGATCGCATCATTCGGGACGTTCGTCTCGTTCCTCAAGCTCGGGTACTTCGCGTTCCTGCGGCCGGGAACAACCGAGGCATCTGACCCGCCGCTCCTCATGCAGGCAGGCATGCTGGGGACTGCCGCACTCTGTATCATTATCGGGGTCTGGCCGGCACTCCTCTATGCTCTTCTGCCCTATACGACAAGCTACGTGGCGTACGACCCGGCACATGTCATAAGCGCCCTGCTTGTCCTCGGGGCTGCAGCGCTCTTCTTTTTTACCGTCGGGAAGAAGATCTTTGAACCTCATGATGTGCCGCAGAGGGACTTCGATCTCGTGTACGAGAAGGCATGCCACGGTGTCTGCCTCGCTGCCCGCGGGGTCTGGATTCTGTTCCGTAAGATCTATGGATATGCAATCATGACAACCCAGCTGCTCTTCGATGCCGGAACAATCGCCATGGGCATGGAAAACCGCGACGCGAACTGGAACATCGCGATGTGCGTAGGTGTTCTCGTTGCACTGGTCACTGTCGTTATCCTGGGGGCGGGGTTATGAACCCGGTCGATATTGCGGGGTTCATGCCCTTCTTCATCGCGCTCTGCGGTATCGGGATGTATTTCCTGACAAAAATCTTCCCGCTTAATCTCCGCCACTGGTGCGGGACCCTGACCGGCTTCGTCCTCTTTGCCGTCTTCTGCCTGCTCCTCTCCGTCCTCTTCCAGCATGAGGCATACCCCACGATCTCCTATATCGGTCTGACCGGCGGTCTCCTGGTAACGGGTATCGGGGCCGTGGCAGCATGGGCATCGGCGGGGACCCTTGATCCCCGGGGCCCGGTCCAGTTCTATTACCCGCTCTTCCTGTTTGCCCTTGCCGGTGCCATGGCTGTCGGGTTCGCAACAGACCTCTTCACCATCTTCGTCCTTGTTGAACTGTCCGCAATCCCGGTCTATGCCCTCTGTGCGTACCAGTACCAGACGGATCCTTCTGCACTCTCGGCAGCAATGAAATACCTCCTCCAGGGAGTCATGGGCACCCTGACCGCACTCCTCGGCGTTGCCCTCCTGTTTGTCGAAGGCCATACCCTGAGCATATCCCTGCTTCCCGCCGCCCTTGCGGGTGCAGACCCCCGCATCATCCTGTTCGCCGCGCTCCTGATCCTGATCGGGTATGGCGTGAAACTCGGGATTGTGCCCCTCCACACGTGGCTGCCGGATGCCTATGCCCGGGCACCGGTCGGCGTCACTGCCATCATGGTGGGCCCGACAAAGATCGGGGTCCTGATCGCGATGGTCCTGTCGCTATCAGCACTACCGGCAGGAGGAACGCTGTCATGGACACTTGGCATCGTGGTTACGTTTTTTGCCGTTGTCACCATGACCGCAGGCAACCTCCTCGCCCTCAACCAGACGGACCTCCGGTATATCCTCTCCTACTCCAGCGTTGCCCAGATGGGATACATCCTGCTGGGGTTCGGGATCGGCCTGATCTACAACCTGCCGCTCGGCTTTGTGGCCGGTCTCTATTATGCCATCGCCTATGCCATGATGAAGTCCGGGGCGTTCTTCGCAACGGATGCTTTTTCACGGGATGCCGGGTCCTTCCGTGTGTCTGCGATGGCGGGCCTGGGAGCCCGGCACCCGCTCCTGGGCATATCCATGGTGGTATTCATCTTCGGGCTCATCGGTGTCCCCTTCACCTCCGGTTTCCTCGGCAAGCTGCTCCTTGAACAGGCGGGCATGGTGACCTCCATGGCGGGGGGGGTCGTCCTCGCCCTTATCCTTGCCCTGAACAGCGCACTCTCGCTCGGGTATTACATCCCGGTCCTGTCGACCCTCCTCTTCTGCGGTCCGGACAGGGATACGTGCCCGGTAAATCCCAAACCTCTGCCCCTGACGGTCGTTTCCGCAGTCGTATTCCTTGCACTCGTGACATTCTATTTCGGCCTGTTCCCGGAATCGTTCGACTGGATCTCCAGTGCCGCCGGGCAGATCTTCATCGGGGGGGTGCCGTAAATGGCATCGTGGGACCTCCTGACCTCCCCGGTCATCATCATGGCATGCGCACTCGGCATCGGTTACCTGATCTATGCCTGGTCCCGCACCATTGCACCGGCGTTTACCCATTCCGTCAACAAGACCATGCCGTATATTGGCGGGGAGGCCGCGGAGGCACAGGTCTTCCAGCCCGGTTACCAGTTCTTTTACGTGGCCCTGTTCTTCACGGTGGTCCACGTTGCTGCACTGGTCCTTGCAACCGCCCCGCCCGATGCCCCCCTCTGGGGGCCCCTCGGGTACCTGGCCATCATGGCAATTGCAATTATGATACTGAGGTGGGAGCAATGAAGGAGCGGGTCTGTATTGTACCGATCAATGGCTTAATGAGCGTGCATGGAGGTGATGGTTAACTATGGGAGTCCCGGACACCGGCATGAGCCAGCGCCTCGTGAACTGGGCGCGGGCCAAATCCCCGTGGATCACGGTCTACAACAGCGGGGCCTGCAATGCCTGCGATATCGAGATTATTGCCTGTCTGATGCCCCGCTTCGATGTCGAGCGTTTCGGGATCCTCGTGAAGGGATCCCCCCGGCACGCGGATATCCTGATAGTCACCGGCCACGTCACGCTGAAACAGGCATCCCGCCTGCGCCGGGTCTGGGAACAGATGCCGGAACCGAAGTATGTGATCGCCATGGGTGCCTGCGGTGCGTCCGGAGGAGTGTTCCATGGTCTGTACCACATGGTGGAGAGCGTGGACTGTGTCGTACCGGTCGATGTGTATGTGGCCGGATGCCCGCCGCGCCCGGACGAGATCATCAACGCTGTTGTCACCTGCCTGAACCTGCTTGAAGAGGACGCAGCCCATGGCGGAAAGGAATGGCGGCAGAAGAAACCCGCAACGGGCGTGGACGCAGAGGGAAAAAGCTGCACGGTGGTATCATGACCCGACCAGTTACTGTTGAGACGATTGCAGAACGGATGAAGGAGTTCGGGACTGTCGAGCAGGTCCGGAAGAACCGCATCAGGATCAGGACCGTGCCTGACAAGATCCATGACGCGATAACAACTGCGCAGGCAATGCTGGGATTTGACCGCCTTATCACCATCAGTACCGTAGACAATGGCGAAACACTGGAACTGCTGTACCACCTGATCGGATCGCATCGCATCATCATCTCCCTCTCTCTCGATCTCCCCCGCGACAAGCCGGTTACGCCGACCGTATCTGACCTGCTCCCCCCGGCCGGGATCTACGAGCGGCAGATCCACGACCTCTTCGGCATCACGTTCGAAGGAAATCCCAATATGAAAAAGATCATCCTGAACGAGGGCTGGCCTGAGAACGAATATCCCCTGCGCAAGGACTGGAAACCGAATGCTGGTGTCTTCTACGGGGGAATAAAAGTGGAGAGGATGTAGATGCCCGAAGTCGTTGTCTCCATCGGCCCGCAGCACCCGGCGCTCAAGGAACCGGTCAACTTCAAGATCGTCGCCGACGGGGAAAAGATCGTGCGCCTTGAGCTTGACCTTTCCTACAACCACCGGGGGATCGAGAAGGCTGCCGAGCAGCGGAATTTCATCCGGGTCCTCCCGCTTCTCGAGCGGGTCTGCGGCATCTGTTCGCATTCACATGCCACGGTCTTTTCCAAGGGGATCGAGGAGATCATGGGGCTTGAGATCCCGCCGCGTGCCCAGTACATCCGCACCATCATTGCCGAACTGGAGCGGATGCACAGCCACCTCCTCTGGCTTGGCGTTGCAGCGCACGTCATCGGGTTTAATACCCTCTTCATGTGGACCTGGCGCGACCGCGAGGCCGTGCAGGACACGCTCGAGGAGATGAGCGGGAACAGGGTCCACTATGGCATGAACGAGATCGGGGGCGTCCGCCGGGACCTGACCCCGGCCCAGGTCGAAGCGGCCCTTGAGAGGCTGCCGGCTCTTGAGGAGCGGATCAAAAAGTACGTGGAGATGGTGAACAGCGAAGAGACCATGCTGATCCGTTTCCGGGATGTCGGGAAGATGAGCCGGGAGGAGGCGCTGAAGTACGGGGCGGTCGGGCCCACGGCACGGGCGAGCGGGGTGGATTACGATGTCCGCAGGGACGACCCGTATCTTGCCTATGCAGAGGTGCCCTGGAATGTCATTACGGACACCCACGGGGACGTATACGGCCGGACACGTGTACGGGTCGGGGAGTTGTGGGAGAGCACGCAGATTGTCCGGTACTGCCTTGAGAACCTCCCGGCAGGACCGATACGGGTCGATGCACCGAAAAATGCTCCCAAAGGTGAGATCCTGTCGCGGTACGAAGCCCCGCGGGGGGAGCTGGCCCACTTCATCCGGACAAACGGTACCGATAAGGTGGAGCGGGTCGATATCCGCACGCCGACACTGGCAAACTGGACCTCCGTGGCAGTCTGTCTCGTCAACCAGAACATCGCGGATATCCCGGTGATCGTTGCTGCAATCGACCCCTGCCTCTCGTGCACATCGCGGATGACCGTTGTCAACAGGGTGGATAAGGAGGGACGATGACCGATCCCGTGTTTATCCTCCTCTACATCTTCATCTTCCCGGGATTCTTCTTTCTTATTTCCTATGCCCTGTTCTTCGCATACCTTGACCGGAAGATTGCAGCCCGGATGCAGCAGCGGGTCGGGCCGCCGATCTACCAGCCGTTAGCCGACCTGATCAAGATGCTGGGCAAGGAAGTGATCAACCCGAATGGCGTGGACTGGCGGGTATTTGATGCGATCCCCCTCATTGCCCTTGCTGCTGTCATGACCGCGTTCCTCTATGTACCGGTTCTCGGGTACAGCCCGCTTGCGTTCCAGGGGGACCTCGTTGTTGTCCTTTACCTCATGGCTCTCCCGACAATCGCGCTCTTCGTGCTGGGCTGGCTCTCCCGCAACATCTTCTCCGCCATCGGAGGGATCCGGGCAGTCACGCAGCTCTTCATCTACGAGGTGCCGTTCTTCCTTGCCCTCCTCACCCCCGCCATCATGGCCGGAAGCTGGTCGATAACCGAAATTGTTGTCTGGCAGCAGCACAACCTCTGGATCATATTCTTCCAGCCCATCGGCTTTATCGTCGCTTTGATCGGGCTCCAGGCAAAGCTGGAGAGGACGCCCTTTGATATTCCCGAGGCTGAGACGGAGATCGTTGCCGGGCCCTGGACCGAGCTGACCGGGCGCAGGCTCGCTCTCATGGACCTTGCGACCGATGTCTCCCTCGTTGTCGGCAGCGCCCTGGTTGCAGCCCTCTTCCTTGGGGGTCCCATGCTTCCGTGGGTCCTTGCCCCGTTCTGGCTGAACGGTATCGCCGGCTTTGTCCTCTTCCTGGTAAAGACCCTTGCCGTGCTCCTGCTCCTCTCATCGATTAAAGTGGCCACTGGCCGTATCCGCATCGACCAGCTCAACGATATCGGCTGGAAATACATTGCGAGCGCAGCCGTCGTGCAGGTCGGGATCGTGCTTGTGATCAATTATCTCTGGGTGGTTCCATGAGCGTCCTCCGTGAGATGCTGGAGAACCTCCTCTCCCGGCCAATCACGATCCTCTACCCGAAAGAGAAGGTTCCAATCCCGGAATCGTTCCGGGGACGGGTTGCCATCACTGACGACAAGTGTATCGGGTGTTCCAAATGTTCGCTGGTCTGCCCGGCACAGGTGATCACCATGATCGACGGCCCCCGCGAGGTCGAATTCAAGGGAAAGAGTTTCGCCCGGAAGAAACGGCCGCAGGTGAAGCTGTACAAGTGTATCCGCTGCGGCATTTGCGAGCGGCACTGCCCGACCGGTGCGATCTACCTGAAGCATGAACTTTCAAGTTCGGGTACTGACAGGGAAGTCGTGATCACGTAATGGAGAATGCAGCTCCGTTCACTGACATCGTGAAACAGAGGATAAAAAAAGCCCAAAGGCTGGCGATAGTCGGCATCGGCGATGAACTCATCCCCATGGACCGGCTGGGGATGTCCGCGGCCCGCTGGATCGAACAGCGTCATCTCCCGGATGTGAAGGTCTTTTTTGCCGGTACTGTACCGGAGAGTATCACCGGCCCACTCCGTAAGTACCAACCGGAACATGTCCTTTTTCTGGATGCTGCGGAAATGGGGGAACTGCCCGGTACTATCGCGGTCATCGCGCCGGGGCAGATCCAGGCCAGCCTTCTCTCGACGCATGCCCTTCCACTCACGGTGGTCATGGATTATGTTGAAGAGGAGATTGGCACAGATGTAACGCTCATAGGGATCCAGCCCGACAGCAGGGATCCGGAGAAAGACCTGTCGGATGAAGATGAGTCATATCTCGAAAAAAACCTCCGGCAGTTGCTGACCACTCTTAAAAACCGGTAGTATTCAGCGTGCAGGCTCTGCAAAACTGAACGTCTCGGGTACCAGTGTCTGTAAATCCACGACCACCGCGAGCGCCGGTGTCGGGTTCACGTTCATCTGCTTCTGGAACGCGGTCTGGGACTGCCATGTACCGGCGTTGACACCGAGTACGCCACGGTAGGTCGTGATGCCCTTGATATGGACATGGCCGGTGTGGAGGATCTCGGGCAGGGGGTCGATAATCAGCCGGTCGGACTTGCCGGCAGCGATCGGTGTCCTGCGGCCATATGCGGGGGCGAGGTGACGGCGGACCAGCATCTCCTCCATCATCATGCCGCTCTGGTCATAGGAAGCCCCGGGGATCAGGCCGATCATGTCATCGATCGACCTGCCATGGTACATCATTACCCGGACTCCCTGGAGGTTGACAACCGCCGGGTTCTCGACAAGTGTGCAGTTGGACGGGAATTTCTTCGTGAACGCTGCCGGGATCACGGGCTGGGGCTCTGCCCCTCTCACCACATCGTGGTTGCCCGGCGAAACGATGATCTTAATCCGTGACGGGAGATCGGAGAGCATGGCCCCGAACGCATCGTACTGTTCGTAGATGTTCTTGATCGTCAGTTCCTGCTCCTGCCCGGGATAAATACCGATCCCGTCCACGAGGTCCCCGGCGATCAGGAGATACCCGTAGTCGGAGTCCGAGAGCCAGTCCGCAAACCGGTTCCAGGCCCCATCAAGGAACGTGTTGCTGCCCACGTGGACATCCGAGATCAGGACCGCCTTTCCCGGCTGTTCGCTCTTAAAGGGCGTGTTGTCGATGCGGATGTCCGGCCGGTAGAGGTGTTCTGCGAAGAAGAGGCGCCCGTCGGTTGAGAGTTTCCCCTTAACGCCGATCACCTCATCATGGATGATCCGCTCGGCATCATGGAATACGGGGCGGTCTTTCCGGAAGAGCACGGACATGCTTGCGGACGTATCCTCGATCTCGGCGATGCGGTGGCCGTTCTTCGTGGTGCTCACATCAACGACCATCCCGATGATGGTGCACTCCTCCTGCCGGTAGCGGGTGTTCCTGGTCAGCCCCTCGATGGGCATCGCACCCATCCGGCTCCGGATCATCCCGCCAAGGCGGCTGTACCGGTCCCGGAAGTAGTGGAGGTAATCCCCGGTCCCGTTCACCGGTCCCGATGTGCCGGAACTGCCGCTCACGACCTCGACACTGGGGTCGAGGAGGAAGCGGGTCCCGTCCCGGGTGGCGTGCAACCCGGGGATGTGCTTTGTAGATACGACAACGGTATCTTTTGGCACCTGCGCAAGGATCCGGTCGATGAGGCCCGGCTCGTCCTGCTCCTGGATGTAGCGCACCACGTCGGGGTGCACCTGGAGCCGGGTATCGATGAACCGGAGCGCGATCTCCTGCGCAGAAAGCATACCAGATCATTGGTTGCCGGGAAAATATAGCCTGTTATCCTGCACGTACCCGGCACAGGCAGGCAATACCTGCGGAAGTGCCTGACATTGTTGATAACCTTGCCCGGTATACCTTGTACTGGACTACCGGAACAGAAATGTACGAAATCATCTCAACGCTGGTACTGGGTTTTGTCATCGGGCTCACCGGGGCGCTTGCCCCCGGGCCGACGCTGGTTGCCACCATCAACGCCTCCCTTGCGGGGAACTGGACCGCGGGCCTGAAAGTCTCGCTCGGCCACATCGTGATCGAGACCGCGATCTTCTTTTTGATCATCCTCGGGCTGGCCAGCGTGGCAAGCCCCTATACGGCCGCCATTGCCCTCATCGGCGGCACCGCACTCATGGCATTCGGGGTCATGACGATTTCCGGGAGCCGGAGCGCCACGCTCGCGGCCGGTCCCGTCGAGGAGGGAGCCAGCCCCTACATGGCCGGGCTCCTGACAAGTGCCGCAAACCCCTACTTCTGGATCTGGTGGCTCTCGGTCGGGAGTGCCCTCCTGATCCAGTCGCTTGAAGGAGGACTGCTGCTTGCCGCCGTCTTCATGGTCGGCCACTGGGCTGCCGATACCGGGTGGTACACGTTCGTCTCCACCAGTGTTGCGAAGGGAAAGACCCTCTTATCGGACAGGACCTATCACGGGATCATGGCAGTATGCGGGGCATTCCTGATCCTCTTTGGGTTGTATTACCTGTCAGGAGTGCTCATACCGCGTTGACAGGGCATTCGAAGAACCTTTCAGGTTCGTCTAACATCTCATCTCTGATGAATCCGAGACCTTCATAAGAAGGTCGAGGAGGAGAAGAATCCTGAAGGGATTCTTCGACTTTCAACAAGTCGAAGAGCCTTCGGCTCTTCTCCTGTCTCAAGCCTGATGGCTTTCGACATGGTTAATGTGCACAGGGTTCAACACTATACAAAAACCCGCACCAGGTATTCCCAATGGCAGCCAAAGACACCCCCCGTGACCTCCGCACGCTCTTCGCACAATTCCGTACCAGCGACCACTGGGCGGTCTCGCTTGCCCGGGACCTGCTCTGGGTTGCCTGCGTTGTCGGTGGCATCGCGCTCGCCCTCTTCCTCATCTGCGGCACGTGGCCGGCGGTCGTGACCATCGAGTCGGGGAGCATGATCCCCAACATGAATATCGGTGACCTTGTCGTCGTCGTCCAGAAAGACCGGTACGGGGAGTTCATGACCTGGGAGGAAGGAAAGCGTGCGAACGTCTCGAAGTTCAACAGCTACGGCGACGTGATCATCTACAAACCCAACGGGCTCGATTCGGTCCACCCGATCATCCACCGGACCATGGTGTATGCCACGAATACCACGCCGCTGACGGAGATCCGTGGCAACCAGCTCCTGACCAGCTATGCTCCCGCCCATGACGGGTACATCACGTGGGGGGACAACAACCCGTATCCCGACCAGTTCGCGTCCTATAAGGGGATCGGCACACCGGAACCCGTCAGGGAAGAATGGATCGTCGGCAAGGCACTCTTCACCGTGCCCCTCGTCGGGTATCTCCCCCTCCATATCTGGGAAGTGGTGATCGTGGTCGTCATCATCATGGCCCTGCACGAGCTCTGGCTCCGCTCGCGGGAAGGTAAGGAGCAGAAGGGCGGCAATAGCGGCAGGCAGAAGAAGAAAGCCGGAAAGAAGTAAGGGCAGGAACACGGGACCATGACCACACTACCCACGCTGTTGTCCGACGTAATGAGTGGCCACCGGCTCACGGAACAGGAAGCAGAACGGCTCCTTAAAGCCACCGGCAGGGATGTCTGGAAGATCACCGCGGCGGCCGACGAGATGCGGGAGCGGAGGGCAGGTGACATTGTCACCTATGTGAGGAACCAGAACCTCCACGTGACCAATATCTGCAAGAACCTCTGCGGGTTCTGCGGGTTCGGGAGAAAGGCGACGGACGAAGGGGCGTACTGCCACGACAGGGACGCCATCCAGATGCAGGCCCGGCTCGCCTACGAGCGGAAGGTGACCGAGATCTGCCTCCTTTCGGGTGTCCATCCCGGGTTCACCCTCGACACTTTCGTGGACATGATGCACTGGATCCACGAAGCCGCCCCGGGCGTCCACATCCATGCGTTCAGTCCCGACGAGGTCGCCCATGCGGCAAAGAGGGGTAATATCCCGACGCCGGAAGTGCTTGCCCGGCTCAAGGCGGAGGGGCTCGGGACCATCCAGGGCACGGCAGCAGAGATCCTTGTTGATTCTGTCCGTGAAGTGATCTGCCCGCGGAAAGTCCCGACAGCGGACTGGATCCGGATCATCAAAGAGGCCCACGGGATCGGCATGCGGTCAACGGCGACCATCATGTACGGTTCGTACGAGACCGCACGGGACCAGGCCGAGCACCTCGGGCTCCTGCGGGGTGTCCAGGACGAGACACACGGGTTCACCGAGCTCGTCACCCTCCCGTTCGTCCATACCAACACGCCGCTCTACCAGCAGGGGATTGCCCGGGCCGGGCCGACGGGAAGGGAAGACCTGCTGATGCTTGCGGTCTCCCGTCTCTTCCTTGACAACTTCGACAACATCCAGGTCGCATGGGGGAAAGTCGGGCTCAAGATGACCCAGCTCGCCCTCCTCTCGGGTGCCAACGACCTTGCCGGCACCATGTTCACGGACGACGTGACCGGCGATGCCGGTGCTTCCGGGTCGGATTATCTCGATCCGAAAGATATGGAGCGGATCGTCTCGGATCTCGGCAGGACCCTGAGACAGAGGACGACGCTGTACGATCTGGTAAAATAAAAATAATAAAAAAAAAGATTTTGTTCGTAGATTTTTTCAGAGAAGTTCCAGCGCCTGGCGCCCGGTCATGCCGGTCTTGATCCCGCGTCCCAGTGCCGAGCGGTTCACCTCTTTGACAATACCCTTGAGGATGTCATCGGTGTCCACAATGGACGGGCCAAGAGAAGGCCGGACCTTGACTGCGGGATAACTGAAGGAATCGAGTGCTGCCACATCGAAGGCACCGCACCCGACCAGGCCCACATCGGTCTTGATCGCAACAAGGTTCGCCGGGCCCAGCGGTATAATAAACCCGTCTGCCACTTTTCTTGAAAGTCGTACTTCAGTGAATTCCATAGTGCTCGTGCAGGAATGGTTGGCGTACAGGTTGATAATCCTGCGGCATGAAATTCGATACCTTTACTTTTGGGGAGATGATACTCTCCGTACTACACCCGAGGCGTTATGGGACCGGATCTGAAGACGTTACTGGACGATGTGAAAGGCGGATATCGGCTGAGCGGGGACGAGGCGCTCCGGCTCTTCCGGACCCGTGACCGGCAGGTCTGGGAGATTGCTGCGGCCGCAGACGAGGTACGCGAGCAACGGGCAGGAGACGCGGTGACGTACGTCCGGAACCAGAACATCAACGTGACCAACCTCTGCGTGAACGCCTGCGGGTTCTGCGGGTACTCAAAGAAACCCGGGGATGAGGGGATCTACTTCCACGACAAGGTGGCGATCCAGGAGAAAGTGGCACTGGCAAAGGACCGTAAGTGCACCGAGATCTGCACCGTGAGCGGTCTCCACCCGGACTTCACCGCACAATCCTATACCGATGTGTACCGCTGGATCCACGAGGCGGCACCGGGCATCCACCTCCACGCGAGCAACCCGATGGAAGTGGCCTACGCCGCAAAGAGAAGCAACATGAGCACGGTCGAGGTGCTTGAGGCGATGAAGGAGGCCGGGCTCAATTCAATGTGCGGGACAGCAGCGGAGATCCTCGTGGACGATATCCGGCAGAAGATCTGCAAGGAAAAGATCCCGACCAAAGAATGGGTCCGGATCATCACCGAGGCGCACGGCCTTGGCATCCCCTCGACTGCCACTATCATGTACGGGCACTGCGAGAGCGATGCGGACCGGGTAGCACACCTCGCGATCCTCCGGGACATCCAGGACGAGACGCAGGGGTTCACCGAGTTCGTCCCGCTCTCGTTCATCCACATGAACACGCCGATCTTCCGGCAGGGGCATGCCCGGGCAGGGGCAACAGGCAGGGAGGACCAGCTGATGGTCGCGGTGGCCCGGCTCTTCCTTGACAATTTTAAAAATATCCAGGTCTCGTGGGTGAAGGAAGGGATCAAGATGGCCCAGCTCGGGCTGATTGCGGGGGCGAACGACCTCGGGGGGACGGTGTTCGAGGAGAGCATCTCCAAGGGTGCGGGGGCGACCAACACCGATTACCTTGACCCGGAGGAGATGCAGCGGGTGGCAGAGGATATCGGGAGACCGCTGCGCCGGCGTAACACGCTCTACGAGCTGGTGTGATGGCGGGAACTGCGAGGTCATGAAGAGAAAAGACCGGGAGATCACGGACCGGGGCGAGATGGAGGCCGTCCTTGCGGCAGCCCCTGTCTGCCGGATGGCGATGGCGGACGGAGAAGAACCGTATGTGGTCCCGCTCTGTTTCGGGTATGCCGACAACACGATCTGGGTCCACTCCGCCCGCGAGGGAAAAAAGATCGACATCCTCACCAGGAACCCCCGCTGCTGCGTTGAGGTGGACATGTATGAGGGCCCGATCCGGGATACGGTCCCCTGTTCATGGGAGGTCCGGTACAAGAGCGTTATCTGTACCGGTTTTGCCCGGCCTGTGGAAGATTCTGCTGAAAAGAACAAAGCCCTCACCTGCATCATGCAGCATTACGGGGGAGAGACCCCCGTTCTCTCAGAAAAAGCGCTGGACCGGGTCCTTGTGGTAAAAATCGCAATAGAGGAGATGACCGGGAAAAAATATGGTTATTGACCGCACCTAATCGTGGCTGGGCTTCAAGAGGCGGACGATCTTGTCCCCGATCTTCTGCGCCCTCTTCATCGCTTTCTCGTCCTTGAGCACGTCACCCGCGTGGTATCCCATGCCCTTTACGCACCCGAGCGAGGCGAACTCGTGGGAGGAGAGGAAACCCTCCAGCGTTTGGATGGTCCGCAACGCCCCCTTGTTGGCGTGGACCGCAACAGCAACACCCTTTTTACCTGCGAGCTTGCGGTCATGGTACAGGGAGTAGGTGCGGTCAATAAAGTTCTTGAGATGCCCGTTGACATCGTAATAGTACGTCGGTGACCCGATGACGAGGACATCGCACTTCATCACTTTCTGGATTATCTCGTCCCAGTCGTCGTTCTCGATGACACACCACTTCTTTTCCTTACACTTCTCGCAGCCGAGACAGGGAGAGATTTTCCTGCCGGCAAGCGACACGAACTCGGTCCTCACTCCCGATTCCTCGCACCGGCCGAGGATCTCCTTGACAAGAATCGCCGTGTTACCGTTCTTGCGCATACTTCCCGAAATGCCCAGCACCTTTTTCATACGTTACCCGTACAGCACTACCGGTTCATCATGGTTTTGGTGATTGCAACATGTCCGAGACGGTTGATGGCGGCAATGATCTCATCGTGCGGGTCTGTTTTCCGGTAAAAGAGATGAGACGGGCAGTGACAATCGCTGCACCCGAATGAGGGTACAAACGGCGGCCCAAGTGCATCTGCGAGCCGGCATTCGAGCGGCTCATCTGTCACGGTATGGATGGTATGCCTGAGAGTAAAGCGATCGGAAACGGAAAGGTAGTCGACATGCCACTTCGGTTTTTTGTCCTTTGATCCGGAAAGGCGGACATGGCGATCAAGCCGGGCAAGTCCTCCGCTCCCGAGCGCTGAACCAACGTACACGTGCCAGCCGGCAGGGAACCGGACCGGGCCGAGCGCCCCGATCCCGACCGTGCATGCCGGGTTCTCAAAAACGAGACAGTAACATCCCTTATCCATATCCGCTCTTCATCAGCCCCAGCGCCGCTGCGATGCACCGGTTGCCGTTCTCATCGGTGGGCTCGCCATGGCCGGCATACAGCCCTTCGACATCAAGCACGGAGAGCCGTTCGAGCGACCGGGCAAGCTCAGTCCTGCTCCCGCCGGGGAAGTCGTACCGCCCGAAGTACCCGTCGGCAAAGACGGTGTCCCCGGAGATGAGTACCCTGTCCTTATCAGAGTAGAGGCAGATGCAGCCCGGCGTGTGGCCCGGGGTGTGGATGACAGTAAAGTCTCCGATGGAGTCCCCGTCCGCCAGGGTGATGTCGGGGACGATGCCCGGCGACCGGGCGCCAAAGTTCATCGCAAGGCTGTGAAGGTCCTCGACGAGCCCCCGGGCATCGGCCTTGTGGATGGCGACCTTTGCCTTGCACATGTGCGCGATCTCTTTTACGTGGGCGATATGGTCGTAATGGCAGTGGGTCAGGGCGATCGTATCGATGGTCTCCTTGTACGGTGCTACTGCCATCGGCATGACCCCCGCGTCCACGAGAATGTTCCCGATAACATAGGCATTCGCAAAGATCGATCCGCCGGGTATCCACCTGACCTGCATGCACAATAATAAGGCCTCAAAACAGATGTTTCTTATGGATACGCTCATCCGCAGGTGCAAAAAGGGACTCCCCAGGGAACTGGAGACCGTGGCACGGGCGGAAGGAATGGAACCGGCACGGCTTGCCCGGGGCATTGCGGCGGGCCGGATCGTTGTCCCGAAGAACCCGGGCCGGAAGCACCACCCCTGCGCCATTGGCGAGGGCTGCACGGTCAAGATCAATATCAATATCGGGACCTCGGGCTCCCGCTGCGACCCGGCGCTCGAGATGAAAAAGGCGCAGGCAGCGCTCGACAACGGTGCCGACGCCCTCATGGACCTTTCCACGGGAGGCGACCTGGTTGCGATCCGGAAGAAGATCCTCAAACTCGACACCACGGTCGGCACGGTCCCCGTGTACGAAGCGGTGCGCCGGGCGGGTAATGCCGGCGATGTCACCGCCGAGTTGCTCTTCAAAGTGATCCGGGAGCACTGCAAACAGGGCGTGGACTTCCTGACCCTCCACTGCGGCGTGAACCGGCAGGCGCTCGATGCCCTCAGGGCCGACCCCCGTCTCATGGGCGTTGTGAGCCGGGGCGGGTCGTTCCACTGCGCCATGATGATGCAGCGGGAGGAGGAGAACCCGCTCTATGCAGAATACGACTACCTCCTTGAGATCCTGAAGGAATACGATGTCACGGTCAGCCTCGGCGACGGGATGCGGCCCGGCTGCCTGCAGGACGCGGAGAAACTCGCGAAGTCGGTGGAATACAATACCCTCGGCGCACTCGCAAAGCGGGCGCAGGCTGCCGGTGTCCAGCGGATGATCGAGGGCCCCGGTCACATGCCCCTCGACCAGGTGGGCTACAATGTGCGGATGATCAAGGAGATCACCAACCACGCCCCGCTCTACCTCCTCGGGCCGCTCGTCACCGACATAGCGCCAGGCTACGACCACGTGGTCGCGGCGATTGGCGGGGCAGCTGCCTGCCTGAACGGCGCCGACTTCCTCTGCATGGTCTCGCCGAGCGAGCACCTTGCCCTGCCGGATGTTGCGGACATCATCGAAGGCACCCGGGTCGCGAAGATCGCGGCGCACGTTGGGGACACCGTCCGCAAGCCGGAGGGATGGCGGATGGAACGCGAGGTAAAGATGGCGGAGGCCCGGCACGAGCTCGACTGGGACGAGCAGTTCCGGCTCTCGCTCTATGGCGACCATGCCCGGAAGATCCACGAGCGGGACGGGGAGACGGAGACCTGTTCGATGTGCGGGGATTTGTGTGCTATGAAGATGGTGAACGAGCTGTTCGGGACCGGGAAGAAGAAGGGGAAAGGGAAGACGCTAAAAAAGAAGTAATTATCCTTCAGGCAGGGCATCCCCTGCCCCCTCCCGGAAAAAGAGGGAGGGGATACCCCCCACCCCCACGACTCCTTTTACATGCACGGGCCCCCGGTTTCCCGTGGAACTCACGTCTGTAAACACCAATTCCACCAACCTGTCTGACAGGGGGGGTAGTCCCCCCTCCCTCAGCAGGAGGCACCCCCCACCACCCCACTTAAAAAAATGGAAGGGGGGGTCCCCCTACCCACCCCTCCATGGTCCGGAGGGGTACCCACCCCCCTTGCCTGCATGGACAAACGTTGTGTTTCCTCTGGAAGTTCAGACGGAGGGTTGGATCTTCATCAGTTCCGGAACAAGGGGGAGAAGGGGGTACCCACCCCTCTCTCAGCGGGGGGTAGCTACCCCTCCCTGAGTACGAGGGACCCGCCCATGCCCCGGAAAAAAATCCGGAGGGGGGGAGGGGGTAGTCCCCCCACCTTTATTGGTATGCCGGGCTGGTACACCGTATTACGGTGTTTTGCGCTCTGCAACAGCATCCGTTATCTGCTCCATCGTCACTGGCAGGTCCTTCGTGAACGGGATGGACCAGTGAAAGAGGATACAATCGACAACTGCCGTCCCCTTGATCGTGACCATCACGCTCCCCTGGGATGCCAGGGCTGCGAGTGCTGCGAGGAGAATCGCGTTGTCTGACTTGACCGGGACCTGCAGCAGGGTGCTGTCCTCTGCCGGTATGGAAATCCGGCCAGTGTTTCCCGTTGCAATCTGCCGGGTAGTATCGCAGTCCCTGCAGAGCACCTTGAACGGGAGCTCCTTCACGGTCACGCCAAAGGGGTTTTTGTTCTGCACCCGGATTGCCACGTCGAGTTCAAGAGACGAGACTGAGAGGGAACGGAGCTGCACGTCTTCAAGGCTGACTTCCGGTTCGTGCAGAACAGGCATGGTACCAAGGTTCGGCAGGCCGGCTAGATAACTCTGCCCATCCGATTATTTCCGGCTCCTGAGCTCCTGCTCCATTGCGACAAGACACGCCGCCGCTTCCGCCTCGTTCAGATGAGGATCATCCCTGATGCGGTCGAACCGCCCGCACATCAGGTCCGGGCATTTCCCGCAGTGCGGGAACTTCCTCTCGTTTTTGCAACAGTCATAGATCGCACAGTTTTCAATACCGATAAAGGCGGTCCAGAACGGTTTTCCTCTGGTCTTTTCACAGCCCGTGCACTCCTTACCGTGGTGGTCGCAATCGCTGCACGAATAACCACAGACCGTCTCGATCTTCTTCTTCGCCATATCCGGGTATCATCAGCCGGCAGGATAAAGAGCCGGTATGCGGGACGTGAAAGTAAGGAGCGGAGCATACCGGGGAAGGAAGACCCCTCCGACCACAAAGCACTCAATACAATCCTGCCAACCTGAGGGGTATCATGCAACTACCTCCGTTTTTTTACCAGGTGTTCGAATCCCTCCCCCGGCAGGGCCCGGGCTGTGCAGGTGCGACAAAGAAAGTGTTCTCACTTCTTCCCCCTCTTCCGGATGACGCGAAGATCCTCGATGTCGGGTGCGGCAGCGGGACCCAGACCCGGGACCTTGCCACCCTCACCACCGGAACGATCACCGCGGTGGACAACCACCAGCCGTTCCTGGACATGCTCAACGCCCGGGCCGGGAAAGCCGGCCTGCAGGGAAGGATCCGGACCGTGAATGCCTCGATGGATGCCCTCCCCTTTGAGCCGGGTCAGTTCGACCTCATATGGTCCGAAGGGGCGATCTTCATTGTCGGGTTCGAGGCAGGGCTCCGGGCCTGGAAACCGCTCCTGAAACAGGGTGGGTACATGGTCGTGTCCGATGCAGACTGGTTCGAGCCCAACCCTCCCGCCGAGCTTGTGAAATGGTGGGAGAGCGAGGGATACCTCCCGGTGTCCGAAGAGGAGATGAAGGAACGGGTAAAGCGGACCGGGCTCAGGCTCGTCGCAACCTACCGGCTGCCGGATGCCGGGTGGTGGGATAACTACCATGTCCCGATGCTGGCCCGGATCGCGGAGCTCCGGAAGACGCACGGATCGGATCCCGGCAATGCAGCCCTTCTCGATGCTTTTGAGCACGAGGCCGAAATGTTCCGGAAATACAAACGGTATTACGGGTACACGTTCTTCGTGATGCAGAAGGTCTGAAAAAGGAGCAGGTCCGGTCAGTGGTGGCGGGACTTCTTCATGCAGTGGGCTGAGCACTCAGTATGCTCAAGCCCCTCACCGGTTTCTTTTTTTATTCTGACCACCATCGTAAAATGCCTGTACAGCCCTCAGGTACATAATGATATCACAGGATATTGCCAGCCAGGTCCGGTCGCTTGCCCTGACGCTCGGCGCCGACTACGTTGGTATCGCGGATCTCACCCTGGCCCATGACTTCATCCATGCGCAGGGAGGGGAGCGGGCCGGCAGGTACCCGCGGGGAGTTGTGATGGGGATACGGCTTCAGGATAGCGTTGTTGACCTCCTGCCGGAGAAAGACAAAGAAGGGGCAATCCTGTACCGTCACACCACCTATGACGTTGTCAACACCGCCCTCGACCAGATCGCGCTCCGTGTTGCAAATGTCCTCCAGCGGGAGGGCCATGGGGCATTCCCTGTTCCTGCATCCAAGCGCACGGACGATGAGCACTTCTGCGGAATCTTCTCCCAGAAACTCGCGGCACATATGGCCGGGCTTGGCTGGATCGGGAAGAGCTGCCTGCTCGTGACCCCGGACCACGGGCCGAGAGTCCGGTGGGTCACGGTCCTTACCGATGCCCCTCTCACACCGACCGGATCTCCTATGAAACCACGGTGCGGGAAGTGTACGGAGTGTGTCGATATCTGCCCGGTCCAGGCATTTACCGGCAGGACTTTCTCTCACGATGAGCCCCGCGAGGCCCGGTTCGATGCTGCGGCATGCGACCGTTACTACAAGGAACTTGAGAAGAGCGGGGGTGTCGCTGCGGTCTGCGGGCTGTGCGTATGGGTATGCCCGCATGGGAGAAAAGCGAGACGAAAAGCCCGGAAACATGCAAAATAATTCCGGTGAACTTTTTTATCCGGTTATTTCTTTGACAGCTTCAGGATCCGGATCGCGAGCCACGCGGCATTGTCGCCATTGTCCACGCCAACGCAGGCAACCGGCACCCTTTTTGGCATCCGGGCAATCGAGAGCAGATCGCTCATTATGAGGTTATTGGCTTTTTACTGATAATATATCCAAAACTTGTCCAGCGACCTCTGTCTACCTCAAGAGTTTTCGGATCCTCTTCCGGCCTTTGTTTGCAGAAAGGATCATGTCTGGCATACGATATCCACCACTGGTGAGCATCAGGAGCGTACCCGGATTCGGTGATCTCAAAACCTGCCAGACTTACCAGTTCGGAGGTCTCGCGGAGACTTCTGAAGCACTTTTTCCATGAATATTCTCCACTAGATACATACGGCTCAAGATCCGGAGGGATCTCAACATCAATGTGCATTGGTTCACCCAGACCAAACGTTCCACCAGGTTTTAATACACGATAAATTTCTTTCAGGCACTCCATGTACCCTTCGATACCCTGAGATACCCGGACCATCTCAAGGGCGGTTGTCGAATACACATAATCAAAGGAACCGGAAGCAAAATGCGTATCCGGGACACCGGTTTTTATTCCCAGAATGGAATTTTCAACATTCCAGTGTTGAGCATTCTTTTGTAAATGGTCGACCATGGGATTGCCCTGCATCCTGTCATCCCATGGATCGATACCAACGGCAAATACACGATACTCTTTTGCCAGAAAACACGTTTGATAGCCACGGTTTGAGCCAACATCCAGTAGTTTTTTGCCCGCCGCAAGCTTCATTTTTTCAGCAATAAATTCGGCAAGCTGCAGCCCACCCGGACCGCTGCTTTGCTCATAGATTGTATCATAATCAGTGTATTTTTTTGATTTTTTATATTGAAAAACAGTCATTTATATTTCTCCGTTTGTCTTTTTCATAAAACCCGATTACATAATATCATGATCATTTGAGGAATTTTCTGCTCTGTAGAAACCATTCAGAAAGATCAGACGCTCTCGGGGGTTTTGCCCCCCCGCTGGGGCATTCCCTGGTGGGATGACGACGTATTGCCGGTAACCAACCTCGTCCTATCCCAATGCGCCCTGTCCCCCTCGTGTGACAAGGTGGTGCATAGGGGGGGCATAATATCATCAAAATGGATTTCTACAGAGTAGAATTTTTAAAACGATTCTAATTCTTTGATAACTTCAGGATCCGGATCGCCAGCCACGCGGCGTTATCACCGTTGTCCACGCCAACGCAGGCGACCGGCACACCTTTTGGCATCTGGGCAATGGAGAGCAGGGAGTCCATGCCGTTCAGTGTCCCGCTGACAGGCACGCCGATGACCGGCTTGTCGGACTTTGACGCAATGACACCAGGAAGCGCTGCCGAGAGCCCGGCAATGGCGATATAGACCTTGCAGGTGCTGGTCTTGAGGTAGGCATCGAGCTTGTCAGGATCGCGGTGTGCGGAGAGGATCCGGGCATCGTACGAGATGCCGTTTGCGTCGAGAACCTTCTTCACCTTGTCGGTGATTGCCGCGTCGGAGGCGGACCCGGATATAATAGCTACGTCTGCCATATCTGCCATCCAAACTTATATTGCGTCTATATTAAAATACTATGAGCAGATTCACATGGAAAAAGAACTACTCCTGATGCTGCCGGGCCCGGTGCCGATGCCGGAACGGGTCAGGTTCGCAATGTCGCGTCAGGCAATAAACCACCGCAGCCCCGAGTTCGGTGCCGCGTATGCCGACTGTGTGCGTGTCCTCAAGAACACGTTTGCAACGAAGAACGACCTTGTTGTTATCAGCGGTTCCGGCACGGCCGGCATGGAAGCCGCGATTGCAAACGTAGGACGGGACAAGGATATCGCCTGTATCGTCAACGGGAAGTTCGGCGAGCGGCTCTATAAGATCAGCCAGCGCTACGGGAAGGCGCACGAGATCAAGTCCGAGTGGGGCACACCGGTCAACCTTGAAGCGCTCAAGGCCCAGCTCGAGGCCGGCGCAACTGTCGTCACGCTCATCCACAACGAGACGTCGGCCGGTATCAAGAACCCGGCAGAAGAGATCGGCAAGCTCTGCCGGAAGCACGACGCCCTCTTCATCATGGACGGCATAACCTCCATCGGCGGTGACACGGTCGAGGTCGACAAGTGGGGTGTCGATATCGCCATCACCGGCTCGCAGAAGTGTTTTGCCGCACCTGCAGGTCTTGCCATGGTCTCGGTGAGCAGCCGGGCATGGGATCGGATGACCAAGAACCCGCCGTTCTACCTCGACCTTGCGGCATACCGGAAGAGCGCGGGCGGAACGCCGATGGAGACTCCCTACACCCCCGCGGTGCCGCTTTTCCTTGCGCTCCGCGAGGCCTGCCTGATCATCGAAGAGGAAGGACTCCCTGCACGGATCGCCCGGCACAAGAAGATGTCCGGGGCCGTGCAGGCAGCGGCAAAGGCATGGGGCCTTAACCTCTTCCCGAAGATCGATGCATTACACAACTACTCGTCAACGGTCACCGCAATCGAGTATCCCGCCGGTGTCAAGGATGACGAGATGCGGGCCGCCATCAAGAAGATGGGGATCGTCATCGCCGGCGGCCAGGACCACCTGAAGGGGAAGATCTTCCGTATCGGGAGCATGGGCGCGGTCAGCGCACCGGAGATCCTCGCTACCCTTGCGGCAACCCAGATTGCCCTGAAGAAATGTGGGTACAAACTGCAGGGTGACGGCGTCCAGGCCGCGGGCGAGGTGCTGGGATGAGGGTGGGCGTTGCCGATACCACCTTCTCGCGCGTCAACATGGGAGCCATCGCTGTCGATGAGCTCAAGAAGCATGCAAGTGTAGCCATCGAACGGGTTACGGTGCCCGGGATCAAGGACCTGCCGGTGGCCTGCAAGAAACTGATAGAAGAACGCCGGTGCGAGATCGTCATGGCGCTCGGCATGCCCGGGGGCAAGGATAAGGATAAGATGTGCGCCCACGAGGCCTCGCAGGGCCTTATCATGTGCCAGCTCATGACGAACACGCACATCATCGAGGTCTTTGTCCACGAGGACGAGGCGAAGGATGACCGCGAGCTCGCGTGGCTCATGGAGCAGCGCACCCGCGAGCATGCGGTGAATGCCGTAAAACTCGTGCTCCACCCAAAAGAGCTGGAGAAAGAGGCCGGCACCGGTCAGCGGCAGGGATTCGCCGACGCCGGACCGGCCCGCCGCTAGGGCAAAAGCCAACGGATTTATGAAGTTCAATAAAAAAGAGATGATCTGCTATGTGTGATACCAACCCGATAAAACTTGGATTCGTTGTCGCGGAGTTCAACCGCGACATCACGTACATGATGGAGATTGAAGGCCGCGAACATGCCGCATTCCTCGGTGCAGAAGTGACCGAGACCATGTATGTCCCCGGGGCATACGACATGCCGCTTGCGATCAAGAAACTGCTGACCGCCGGTAAGGTGGACGCAGTCGTCACGATCGGCTGCGTTATCGAGGGCGCCACCCAACACGACGAGATCGTAGTGCAGCACGCAGCCCGGAAGATCATCGATCTCTCATTAGAGTTCGGCAAGCCGGTAGCACTCGGCATCTCCGGGCCCGGCATGACCCGGCTTGAGGCAACTGAGCGGATGGATTACGCAAAGCGGGCCGTTGAGTCAGCCATCAAGATGGTCAAACGGTTGAGATGAAACCCCTGTCGGTGAAGATCGCCGGCGTCACCGAGTCGGCAACGATCGCCATCTCCAACAAGGCGAAGTCGATGCAGCGCGAGGGGATCGATGTCATCAGCCTCTCGATCGGCGAACCGGACTTCGCCACCCCGCAGCATATCACGGATGCCTGCATTGATGCGCTGAAGCGCGGCGAGACACATTACGCCCCGAGCAATGGCATCCCGGAGCTGACGGGCGCTATTGCCGAGAAGATCGAGCGGGAGAACCATTTCCCCTGCACTCCGCAGCAGGTGATTGTCGGCTGCGGTGCAAAGGACTCGATCTACGAGGCCTGCGAAGCCGTGCTGAACCCGGGCGACGAGGCGATCATCCTCACGCCGGCCTGGGTCTCCTACGAGCCCTGCATTCATATCGCGGGCGGAAAGCCGGTCTTCCACGAGATCAACCAGAAGACCTTCCAGCTCGACGACTCTCTTCTCGAAAAGGTCAACAAAAATACCAAGATGATCATCGTCAACTCCCCGTCGAATCCCACGGGCGCTGTGTTTGACAAGAAGTCCATGCAGCTCATCGCCGATCTCTGCACGGACCATGATCTCTACGCGATGGCGGACGAGATCTACGAGAAGATGATCTACGGCAAGGAACATATCTCGCTCGCCGCCATCGGCGATATGCACCAGCGGACCATCACCATCAACGGCTTCTCGAAGGCCTACGCGATGACCGGCTGGCGGCTCGGGTACGCGGTGGGACCAAAGCAGATCATCACCGAGATGTCCAAGGTGCAGCAGCACTCCATCAGCCAGGTCACGACCTTTGCCATGTGGGGCGGGGTTGCGGCGCTCAAGGGCGACCAGCAGTGCGTCGAGAATATGCGGCAGGAGTTCGACAAGCGGCGGAAGTACGTTATCGGGGAGCTCAAAGCGATGGGCTACGAGACTGCACCGGCCGAGGGTGCGTTCTATGCTTTTGTCCGGGTTGACGGGGACGATATGGAGGTTGCGTCGCGGTGGCTTGATGCCGGTCATGTTGCCGCGACACCGGGGAGTGCGTTCTATGCGCCGGGATGGATCCGGTTGTCGTACGCGGCTTCGATGGAGAAGCTGCAAGAGGCGATGCAGCGAATAAAAGCGGTTGGGTAGAGAATTTTAATTATTATTTTTCAAATTCGAGGGTTCGATGTACACTATCGAACCTGTCATAATTTTTTTAACCACGTTCTCATTGTGAATTGTCATTTCATTATGAAGTGTCATGATATAGTTTTCAGATTCTTCGATAATGAATACACGATTTAACACTTCGTCATTATCTAAAATAATATTCACAGGCCCTTTGATGGGACCTCCTGGAAAATTCAACATGAGAATGATTGTCATCCAGAAAAAAAGGATTAATTCAGCATAGATCAACGAGAGAAAATTAACATTCCAAATATACGCAAGAACAATACTGACCGTCATTAACACAATCGAAATATCTCTAAATTTCGTTTTGTTGTTAATCAAAATCAATAGTGAATCTGTTCGATTAAATGGTAACACGATTTGATTTGGTATGATTTTTTTACAGAATTCATCCAAAAGAGAATAATTTTGCATAATTCTTACAAAATCTGAAAATAAAAACACAAACGCAAATGAAAGAACAAATAGAGAACCATTAATTATTGCCTCAAGGGGTCGATGTGCATCGAACCATAAATACCAACAGAACGGAAGTAAAAAAAACGCATTGAATACGGTTAAAATAAAAATTGCTATAGTTGCATTCTGGGCGTTAACATCTTTTCTCTCTTTTGAAAATATCATATGGCCATAACTTTCAACTGAGATTATCAAATACAAAATACCGAAAATGAAAGCAACCACAATCGCAACATCAGTTAATATAACTTTAGAAAATGAGTTGGCGATCACTGAATAAAAATTTAAGATGATAAACGTTGAATTCTCGAACCAATTAAAAATCTCAAAAACCAAATTCCAATTTTCTATAAGAAAAGCATAGTACAATAATCCTAAAATTACGAATAACCAATTTACAAACAACGAGGAAATCCCAATTCCGTTATTTGGTTTTATACTTGGAAGTGCGTCGGTCTCATTCTTTGTAGCTGAATCGTTTATGCTGTCAGCCATTGTTTGATTATAAGCTCAATTGGTATTTTAATATTAATTTTGACTAAAGAAGGAAATTTTTTACAATTCAGAAAATACTACCCCTCACCAATTCTTCCCGGATCTTCCACCTTCTTCCAACCCCACGATCCGCAGCCCGATCGCATGCGACTTTCTGCGCCCAACTTTTGCCAATTAAACATTTCAAAAGCTCTTTGGTGAAAAATTCCATCCGAATATCATACGGGGATTAGTGTCCAACGCCCGGACTCTTTCCAGGACACTATCTGCGATATGCACCCCCCCACCGTCGGACACACCCCCGTTTTGACCCCTCCCTGTCCTATAGAAATCCGGCCCCGTATCGTGCCCCGTTGTACGCGTTTTGCCTCACCCCCCATTCTGGCAGAGGCAATGAAACAGAAAAACACGGTAATTATTCGGGAACGGATCAGGGTTTTATGACGGGAATTGGTGAGGTAATGTACAGCAACGTTCTGTTGGCATCCGCCCGGAGCACCCCGGCTCCAGCAGGTTCCGGTGTCGATCCTCAGGGAGAGACCCCTTGGCGTGCGAAATTTCGCCTTCGTGCGACTCTCCTTCGGAGAAGCCGGAGAATGCCCCCCAAATTCCGGACATAACCATACCATAACCGTATTAACTTCCGGAATAAACTATACTATACTGTGGACAAGGACTACCTGGTTCGGCTCATCCGGGAATACAACCCCCAGCTCCAGGGCACGCCCGTACCTGTCCCGGCTACCCGTCGGGACCTGTATGAGGATATCGAGCCGTGGATGCAAAAGAAACAGGCTGTTGCGATCGTCGGACTCCGACGGATCGGCAAGACCACGCTGATGCGTCAGCTCATGGCCGATCAGGCCGGCACGGCGATCTTCTTCTCGTTCGATGAAGAAGACTCCCGCAAAAAGGACGTCCTTGTCTTCGTCCTTGACTACGCGATCACCACCCTGCATGCAACAACGATCTTCCTTGACGAGATCCAGTACGTGGAGGACTGGGAAGGCATCCTCAAACGGTATTACGACCAGACCGGGATCAAGTTCGTCCTCTCGGGCTCTGAATCGCTCGACATCTCGAAGGCCAGCGCAGCGCTTGCGGGCCGGCTCGTAACCTTCCGGCTGTACCCCCTCTCCTTCCGCGAGTATCTCATGCTCAAAGGCGAGGATGTCCGAGTGGGGCCGGTTTCCCTGCAGGATTACCCGGCAATGGAAGCACTCTATCACGAGTGCCTTACCCGGAAGGAACGGTTCGAACAGGCGTTCCTTGAATACCTGTACAAGGGGGCGTTCCCGGAACTTGTGGCAGAGAACGAGAGCCCGGTGATCCGGAAATATATCCATGATCTTGTCGTCCGGAAGATCATCTACCGGGATATCCCGGCTATGTTTGATATCCGCAGACCGGATCTGCTCTTCGAACTGTTCCGGTACGCGTGCAGTACATCATCGCAACTCTTTGACATCCAGAACCTTGCCCGCCATTTTGGTGTCCACGCTGAAACCATCTCCACGTACCTCTTCTACCTCCGCTCGGCATTTCTTGTCCGGGTCACTGAAACGTATTCGAAAAGCCCGGCAACGCGGGTGCGGAAGAACAAAAAACTGTTTGTAACCCACCCGGCCATTGCCTGTGCTGTGCTCGGGTACAGCCAGGAACAGGTAATCGACCAGCTCCGCGGCCAGTTTGTCGAGACGCTCTTTGCCGGCCGGTATTTCTGGCGGGACCGTCACAAGCACGAAGTGGATCTCGTCCTCGATACTCCTGCCGGGCTCATACCTGTGGAGATCAAATACCAGAACCGCATCAGCCCGTCAGATACCAAAAACCTGCTCATCTTCATGGAGGAGTACAACGTCAGCACGGGCATCCTGGTAACAAAAGACCTGTTCGATAAGAGAATTGCCGGGGGCCGGGAGATCCTGTATATCCCGGCATGGGTGGCACTTCTTGCCAATACCATTCCGCTTTCGGATCCTGTGCATGAGGGCTGATGGTTACAAGTGGAGAATGATAGCTCCTGGAGCCAGGATTCTTCAGCACCTATCTCTCTTCCCACAGGTCTTCATTCCACCGTACTTGGACTGAGGATAGAAATCCCCGCTCTTCAGATTTCCTGGAGCTCCATCAAGTCACCAGATCCTTTCCGCAAACCAAAAAATCTCAAAAAATTTTTCGTCCCGCAAAAAATTTTTCCGGTTTGCCCCTGCCCGACCCCCCTCATTAGGGGGATCAAAAATATCTTTATTTCCTATGGAACCTATGACGTAATTATGCCCGAATAATCCTCCAGGAGAAATGAAGGGGGGTCGGGCAGGGGCAGGTTTTCATTCCGGATTTTTTTGCGCTTAAAAAATTTTCAAACCGGAAAAAATCCTGAAAAAAGTTTGAACAGTATCGCACAGCAGGTGGCCAACTGCAAGGGAGAAGCTCAGGGAAGCAATGAGCCGGATCCAGAGGGTTGGATAACACACATTTCTCCTGAAGGGAAAAGAGGAAAATTTTCTATTTTTTTAATCAGCAGTTCCGCATCTCATTTTTCCCGGATAACGAGGTACATGCCGATGAGAGCAGCAAGGATTGCTATCAGGTTCAGGACAGCGAGGGTATCTGCCGGGACACCCACGGAGTTCAGGTAATCGAAGAGTGCGAAGAGGAGAAATGTCGCCGCGAAGAGGTACCCGTAGGTCTTTTTTAAGGAGTACCCTGCATGCAGTCCTAAAACACCGATGACCAGCTCAAGGAGCATGGCAACCGGAGTAATAACCGTGGAAAGTGCCATGATAAACCATAACCCTTTCTCTTATATAAAAAAATACGAAATGGAACTATCGCCAGAGGTGTAGTCAGGCAGCATCTGCCTTCTTCCACCAGATCTTTGCAAAGGTGGAATCTCCGGAGACAATCACGTCCTCTCCCTCTGTCCGGATGCGTGAGGCAATGTACCTGTCAATGATCTGTTCCTGCTCCGGTGTCTTTACACTGAACCGTTTCCGGAAGAACACCTCCATCTCTTCCCGGGAGGTGAACCGGTATTCCTTTGAGAGCGGCAGCATCTCCACGTTCGCGTAGATCCCCATCTGGTAAAGGACGTTGAAGAGACAGTCGGCCTTGGGCCCGGAATAATACGGCGTCCCGTGCAGGGGCTCCCAGAGATCGGCATACATCCGCTCCCAGAACGGCATGTCAACGAACCAGTACAGGCACACGTACTTCCGTGATGCCGCATCCATCTTCCTGAGAGCGGCCCGGATATCCTCCATCGTCAGGGAAAGCGACGCAATCACAACATCGTACGGGCCGGAGAGGTCCCGCGCAATATCCACGTCCTCCCACCGTTTCTGCACGCAGGAGATATTTGCGATGCCCTCCCGTGCCGCCCGTTCCATGAGGGTGGAGACCATCCCCGCACCGGGCTCAACTGCCGTGACCTCCCTGACCCGTGGGGCGAGCGGTACTGCAAGCGTCCCCGGCCCCGCACCGATGTCCAACACCCGGGAATCCCTGCTGATATCGAGCCCGTCAAGAGTGAGCCGGATACGGTCATCGTATGCGCTTTGGGAGTTTGTGTTGTACCGTTCCGCGTTCTCCTTCCTGTTCCAGTCATGGGATGGATCGTCGGATGCTTTCGAGAGCTCGTGCTGTTTCTGCCTGGATTTCCAGACCTCATTCCAGTCAGGGGCCATAGCTGCCGGGTCCGAAGGGCTCATAGATGTAGAGTATGCACGCGGCCGGTAATAAAGTTCACATGATGCCAAAAAAAGAAAGGGATCCGGTCATTCGTGCCGGAGCGCATCGATAGGGTTCAGGTTCGCCGCCTGCCATGCCGGGTAAAGCCCGCAGGCAAGACAGACAACGATCCCGAACCCGACACCCTCAAAAACCGAGAACGCCGTTGCGAAGGTGAACAGGTACTTCGTCGACTGGAGCATCAGGGCACTGATGGCATATCCGGCAACAAGGCTCAGGATGCCCCCGACTGCGCTCCCGATCACGCCGATGATTGCGGCTTCGTACACGAACATGCTCATCACCTCCTTCTTCTGGGTGCCGATGCTCCTCATGATGCCGATCTCCTTGACCCGCTCATTGACCGACATCATCATGATGTTGAAGATCGAGACACCGGCAACAACCATCGAGATCCCGCCGATTGCCGTGACGAATGTCGTGACCGCGCCAAACGTCTCATAGATGGAGGCAAGTGTCGCCTTGCTGTCCATCACCGAGACGACCTTATCCCGCTTGTTCAGCTGTTTCTCGATGACGACCTTGACATCCGCAGTGTCCTGCCCGCTCTTGACCTTGACCACGACCTCGTCATAATTCTCCGTCTTGTACGTGTTCTCAAACCAGGCCTGGGTGGCGATAACAGCATTGTCCGTGCTGATATCGAAACTCATGCCCCGCTCCTTGATAATGCCGGTGACGCGGAGGGTCCCCTTCGAGCCGTCAGTGCCCATGGAGATCCGGGACCCGACCTTGATGTTGTTGTCCTTGGCGAACGCCGATCCTACCAGGCAACCGGAATTGGCATTGTTTAAACTGCCTGCGCTCAGTTCGAAGTTGAGGTCAGGAAGATACTTCGGGTCCACACCATAGACCGAGGCAACGATGTCATCGCCCCCCACCCCGACTTTCATCCGTTCCGATGTCGAAAGCACGGGTATCGCAACGCTGGGAGCAACGGCACGTTTGATCTGTTGGAACTGCTGGTCCGTGATCTTCATGTTCTCGGAACTCCCGCCTCCTCCGCCGAATCCTCCACCGCCGCCCGCGTACGGGAAGACGATGACGCTGTCTCCCACCGACGAGAGGCTGTCAGAAACGGTTGCCACCAGGCTGTTGCCGAGAATCCCCATCGACGCGATGGCAACAACACCGATCACGATCCCGAGCATCGCAAGGGTCGACCGGAGGAAGTGCAGCCGGATATTCCGCTTTGCAATCTCCCAGAAGATCATGATACGATCCTCCCGTCAGAGATTCTGATTGTCCGCCGCGAGTATTCGGCTATATGGGGGTCGTGGGTGACCATGATGATGGTTGTACCGTTCCGGTTGAGTTCGGTCATCAGGTCCATGATCCCGGCCCCGGTCCTGGAGTCGAGGTTGCCGGTCGGTTCATCGCAGAGGAGGATGTCGGGGTTGTTGATGAGCGCCCGGGCAACGGCGACCCGCTGCTGCTGCCCACCCGAGAGCTCCGTTGGCGTATGGGTGAAGAGTGAGTCATCAAGCTGGACGGCACGGAGCACTTCTCTCCCCCTCTCTGGATCTACACCCTTGCCGGTCTTGAGCATCATGGGGAACGTGACGTTCTCGATGATATTCAGGAGCGGGAAGAGATTGAAGTACTGGAAGATGAACCCGATACGGTCCCGCCGCAGGCTGGTCAGCTCCGCATCCGACATATCCCCGATCCGGGTGCCGCTGATGTAGATATCCCCCTCGGTCGGGGTATCGAGGCACCCCATGAGGTTCAGGAGCGTGGACTTCCCGGATCCCGAGGGACCCATGACAGAGATGAACTCGCCCCGGTCCACTTGGAACGAGACACCGTCCAGTGCCCTGACATCCCCCGCGGGAAGCGGGTACACCTTGGCCACGTCCTGGAAGAGCATGACCGGCTGGTCGTCTGCTTCTTGCGGCGTCACTGCTTCTTCTTCCTGAGGTAGAAGAACCATCCTCCAACAAATACCGCGACAATGACCAGAGCGGCAATGATCGGTATGAGCGGCGGGCCGTCATCTTTTACAGCGGCAAGCCTGCCATCGGGAACAGTCACGTTCTGGGCCGAGGTATATATGTTCCCGTCGCTGTCCTTGAAGGAGACCTGAACTGGCACACTTGTTGCCTTTCCATCAGTTGTGAATGTGATCTCGAAGCTTCCGAAATCATCCGGTTTGAGCGCCTGGACCACATAGGTCTTGTATGGGTCTTCAGGGACCGCCGGTGGAAGGGCAGTCACCATTACGGCATTTGCAGTTTCGAGTCCGGCATTCGTCACATCACCCGTTACGCGGTACGTGGTCCCGACAGACGTGACCTGAATATTACTCATGACAGGGTCTGCCTGCTTCTTGTCAACCCCGAAGGTGATGGGGATATTCATGGTGACTTCGTGAGGGTTGTTACCATTGTCGTAGGTGAGGTGAAGGTTAAGGGTCGTCTCCTGGTCCGGCGTCACGGAGAAGTTCACCGGCGTCTTTGCCCCGGCTGCGAGGTCACCGACAAATGTCCTCGAAGGTGAGGCGGTTATGCCAGCTCCTGAAACTTCAAGGATAACATTCCGCACATTGTTTTTCCGGGGATTTGCCACCTGCATGTTGATGGTCTTCTTCTTTCCCTGCATGAAGGCGTCAGGCTGATCGACAACAGTCAGTTCAACGGGCGTGTTGTCGATCTGGACCAGTGTTTTATGGTTGAGATTGGAATCGTAAAAACTCGCGGAGAATGTCGGGTAATAGTCTCCCTCAGGGGCATCTGCAAGTATGGAAAAGGTAAATGGCCGTGTCTGGAGGGGACCCAGTGTAATCGTGGTATCAAAATTCTGACTTAAAAGTTGTAAATCACGGTCATAGAATGTAATATGGTTTAATTTTACGCTGGTGTTGGCGTTTCCGTTCGTTACCAAGTATGTGACAGTTCCCTTATCTCCGGTAAAGAAAACCACAGGATCAAACGTCGTATTGGATACGAATACTTTTCCGGTATAATAGGTTCCAGTTACTGGATCTTCATACAGAAGTGAATACGTCTCGCCGCTTACCACACAAACAGTCATACTCATAAGCAGCAGAAGGGCGATGCCTGTAAAAATCCGGTTGATTTTCATTAGGAGACTCCAAGGGAATAGATCATATAGAGGATATAGAGGACGACCGGGATGCCCACGCAAAGCGCCGCGTCCCGTGACGAGAGCTTCCGGGCATGCTGGAGACCGAAGATCCAGATATTCGCGCTCCAGAGCAGGAAGACGATCGTGATGAGGGTCGTGATCTGGGTCAGTTCCACCATGGCCGGGTCCCGCATGAGGCCTGTCATGACCTGCTGCATTGCCGCGGGATCCTGCATCATGGCAGAGGTGATCTTGGGAACAACGATCTTCGGCACGTATTCGATTGCCGCGATCAGGGTGATGACGGATCCGATTACCTGGGGAAGGTACCCGTACCCTATCACCTGAAGGGTCCGCTTGAAACTGCCGTCACCTTTGAATGCCATCGAGAGGGCAAAGACCACGGCCGTCCAGATAATCCAGAAGATAAATACCCCGATTACTGCCCCGACGACTGACCCTAGGGTAATAATCATCCCGATGCCGGGGACTGCATCGGACATCATCTGTGCCGTTGATCCACCAAGCAGGTATCCATAACCTGCAGCAGCAATACCGCCGGCCAGCAGGATGACCAGCGGCCACTTGAAACTCTCTTCTTTCTCTCCCATCAGGCCTGAAAAGAACGCACCGGGCCGGATCAGGATGTTAATAAAAGTACGTAACATAGTTCACCATTTTTCCTGTTCATGTGGTATTCTGGAACGAATAATTGAATGAAGAATATTTCCCGTCAACATTAGGATGTTGACAAAAATATACTTTCTGTTATGTCATTTCGGATTACGATACAGTGTTACGTGAGATCTGCCATCAACAGAGTACCCGCAAAACGGACGTCCACCCTGGCACTAACCGTGATAGGAGTGTGCGTTTTCCCCCAATAATGGTTTTCTGGTGTGGTTCGGGGCAGTCAGTTTGCTCACATGGGGGGAACGATCTTCTGTCCAATCTCGTGACATGTCATAACATTGTTATCTATCTCTAATAAAAATCTGAATAAGAGATACATTACTGCCATTTTCTGAAGATGAACGCGAAATCTGGTACGCGAACCGACTCCTGATATTTCTTATTATGGATTTGTAATCAAATGTGTTAATAAGTGCAACAATAAACAAATTTGTTCCACAATGTATATATTTATACAAAGTAACTGTTGTATATGCAAACGAAAATCCTCCTCGATGAGGAGCAGATGCCAAAAAAGTGGTACAATGTCCAGGCGGACCTTCCGTCACCACTTGACCCACCGCTCCACCCGGTCACCCAGAAACCGATTGGCCCCGCAGACCTGTCAGCGATCTTTCCCATGGAACTGATCCGGCAGGAAGTGAGCACGGACCGGTATATCGATATACCGGGAGAAGTGCAGGACGTCCTGCGGCTCTGGAGGCCAAGCCCCCTGTACCGTGCCTTCCGGCTGGAGAAGTTCCTCAAGACACCGGCAAAGATCTATTACAAGTGGGAAGGCGTCAGCCCGGCCGGGAGCCATAAGACCAATACCTCCGTCCCCCAGGCCTACTACAACATGAAGGCCGGGATGGAGCGGATCGCAACGGAGACCGGCGCCGGGCAATGGGGGTCCGCACTGGCCTTTGCTACGATGCTTTACGACCTTGAGTGCACGATCTACATGGTTAGATCCAGCTATGCCCAGAAGCCTTACCGCAAATCGATGATGAATGTATGGGGAGCGGAATGTATCCCGAGTCCCAGCACCAAGACGAACTCCGGGCGTGCAGTCCTCGAGAAGGACCCGGAGACGCCGGGTGCGCTGGGCATTGCGATCTCCGAGGCTGTCGAGGATGCAGCGACCCACGCCAACACCAACTACGCGCTCGGCTCGGTGCTGAACCATGTCTGCCTCCACCAGACCATCATCGGGCAGGAATGCCGCGAGCAGCTGGCAATGGTGGATGCATACCCGGATGTCGTGATCGGGTGTGTCGGTGGGGGATCCAACTTTGCCGGGATCTCATTCCCGTTCGCGGGCGACAAGCTGACCGGGAAACACAAGGATACCGATCTCATCGGTGTTGAACCCGCCTCGTGCCCGACACTTACAAAAGGGCTCTATACGTATGACTTCGGCGACGTTGCCGGCCTGACGCCGCTCATGAAGATGTTTACCCTTGGCCATGATTTCGTCCCCCCGTCCATCCATGCAGGAGGCCTCCGGTACCATGGGGACTCCCCGATTGTATCCCGCCTTGTCCACGATGGCGTGATGCGGGCGGTCTCGTATCACCAGAGCGAAGCCTTCGAGGCGGGACAGATCTTCTCGAGAACGGAAGGGATCATCGTTGCCCCGGAGGCAGCGCACGCGGTGAAAGGGGCCATCGATGAGGCGCTGAAATGCAAAAAGACCGGTGAAGAGAAGACGATCCTGTTCAACTGCACCGGGCATGGCAACTTCGACATGTCGGCGTACGATGCGTACTATGCCGGCAAGCTGGTGGACTACGAATACCCGGACGAACTGATCAGGGAAGCGATTGGCCGGATACCCAAGATACAATAACCCTCTACAGCCATCCTTTTTTATGAAACGTATTGGTCTCATCGTCAACCCGGTTGCGGGAATGGGCGGGTCGGTGGGGCTGAAAGGCACTGACGGGCAGGAAGAGGAGGCACGGGCCCGCGGTGCAGTGCCGCATGCCGGTGACCGGGCCCGGATGGCTCTTGAACCGATAAAGAATGCAAAGGGGCTCTGTTTTCTGACCTGTTCCGGGGACATGGGCGAATCGGAACTTGCCGGTTCCGGTTTAACTCGTTACAAGATCGTTTACACGTCACAAGGCAAAAGCTCCGCCACGGACACAAAGGAAGCCGCACGGGTATTGCTGGGGGAAGGTGTTGACCTGATCCTCTTCTGCGGGGGGGACGGGACGGCCCGGGACATCTTCTCGGTGGTAGGAAGGGATATGCCCCTGCTCGGGATCCCCGCGGGAGTGAAGATGTACTCCGGGGTCTTTGCCATCAGCCCCGCTGCCACAGCTGAGCTCGTCACGGGCCTGGAAAAGGCGGTGCTGCGTGACTCGGAGATCATGGACGTGGACGAGGAAGCGTACCGGGCCGGGACCCTTGAAACCCGCCTGTATGGCATTGCCCGGACACCCGTTATCCGGGGGATGGTCCAGGTCTCAAAACAGGTGTACGAGCAACCAGATGAGGAACGGGCGAAACTGGAGATTGCGCAGTTCATGCAGGAAGTGATGTTGCCGGGCACGCTCTACATCCTCGGGGCGGGAACAACAACGGAAGCGATCGCACGGTACCTGGGGATCAGGAAGACTCTCCTCGGGGTGGATGTGGTTAAAAACAGTAAGCTCGTTGCCCGGGATGCGGATGAGAAGGCACTCGTCGGGCTGACAGAAGGTGAAAAGGATGTCCGTATCATCATCAGCCCGATCGGCGCACAGGGCTTCATCCTTGGCCGGGGCAACCAGCAGATCAGTGCAGAAGTCGTGCGGAGGGCAGGTGTTGCGCATGTCATTGTTGTCGCAACATCGCATAAGCTGCAGGAGACCCCTGAACTGCTGGTGGATACTGGCGATCCTGCCCTTGACCAGGAGTTCGGGGATTCGATCCAGGTCATCTGCGGGTACCGGCTCGCACAGAGGAAGAAGATCCACCAGCCGGCACAACACGAACCCGGTGCAAAAAAAGATAAACCCGAACAATGAGGGACAGCCGTTTTTCCTTTTTTTAGGAAGGGAATAAAGGAAAAAGGACGGTGTTATCCAAGCGGTGCGACCGTCCGCTTGTACATCTCATTGAGTACCTGTGCCAGTCCCGCGTAGATCGCGATGAACCCGCAGAGGATTCCCTCGTACCCGGCGATCATCGTGATCGTCCCGTTTCCTGTTAAATCGCCAAGGGCCAGCAGGAAGAACAGGATCGCGAGGGTTGCAAAGACACACTGCAGTGCCCGGTTTGCCTTGAGCGTTCCGATGAACATGACCAAGGTGAAGAGCCCCCACATGAAGAGGTATGCGGCCATCGCATCTTTCGATGTTGCCTCAGCCAGCCCCATCTTCGGGAGGACGAGCAGGGCGACGAGTGTCATCCAGAACAACCCGTATGAAGTGAACGCCGTTGCTCCGAATGTATTGTTCTTCTTCCACTCCTCGATACCCGCAATGACCTGTGCCAGGCCGCCATAGAAGATGCCCATCGCAAGGATCATCGATCCGAGTGCGAAGAACCCGGCGTTGTGCAGGTTCAACAGCACTGTCGTCATCCCGAAACCCAGGAGCCCGAGGGGCGCTGGGTTTGCCGTGAAATCAAGGTTTTTTACCTGTGTTATCGTCTCATCTGACATAGATTATCGCCTCTTGGTGATTTGTTGTCCGATTGCCAGGCATGGCCTTTCATTCTTCAAGCGTTGAGACGTCACCTGGATCAATTCCCATCTCCTGTGCTTTCAGGACGCGGCGCATGATCTTGCCGCTCCGTGTCTTGGGCAGCTTGTCTACGAAATCAATCTCATGGGGGATGGCGATCGGCCCGAGCGTTGTACGGACATGGTGCATGAGATCCTGCTTGAGCCTGTCACTGGGGTTGTTCCCTACACGGAGGATGACGAACGCCTTGATCGAGTTCCCCTTCATCACATCGGGTTTCCCGATGACTGCGGCTTCGGCAACGGCATGGTGGGAGACGAGTGCGCTCTCCACCTCCGCGGTGCCGATATTGTGGCCGGCAACGATGATGATGTCATCTGACCTCCCGAGGATCATAATGTAGCCGTCCTTGCCCTTGACAGCAAGGTCACCCACGGTATAGACGCCGCTGATGGTCTCCCAGTACTTCCGGTACCGCTCGTCATCTTTGTAGACCGTGCGCAGCATGGCCGGCCACGGGGATTTGATCACGAGAAGCCCCCCGGTGCCAGGCTTGACGGAGTTCCCGTCTTTATCCACGACATCCGCCTCCACGCCCGGGATGGGTTTCCCGGCAAAACCCGGGCGCATCGGTTCCCCGATCATGGTGGTGATCATGTGCATCCCGGTCTCGGTCTGCCACCAGGTGTCAAGGATGGGTGTTCTCGATTTGCCGATGACGCGGTAATACCACTCGAATGCCTCAGGGTTCAGGGGTTCACCGACGGATCCGATGATGCGCAGGGAACTCAGGTCGTACTTGTCCGGCCACGACTCCCCCATCTTCATGAACATCCGGATTGCCGTGGGGGCGGTATAGAAGATCGTGATCTTCTGCTCTTCGATCAGGTTCCAGTAACTCCCGGCATCCGGGTAATCGGGGGTTAACTCGGAGATGAAGACGGTCGCGCCGACAGCGAGAGGTCCGTACACGATATAACTGTGGCCGGTGATCCACCCGGGGTCCGCTGTACACCAGAAGGTGTCGTTGTCCTTGATGTCGAAGATATACTTGCTTGTGTAATAGGTGCCGACCATGTACCCCCCGCAGGTGTGCACAATTCCCTTGGGCTTGCCGGTCGATCCGCTCGTGTAGAGGATGAAGAACGGGTCTTCAGCATCCATGACTTCAGGTGGGCAGACATCGGACATCCCATCCATCATCTCATAGAAGTCCAGTTCATTTTCATGAAGGTCGACATGGGGTTCTCTCCTTCTTAAGACAACCACGTGCTCGACCGTGGATGCATTGATGATCGCCTCGTCCACGATTGCCTTGAGCTGGATCGCCTTTCCGCGGCGGATCGTGATGTCTGCCGTGATGACAACCTTTGCATCTGCGTCCGTGATGCGCATGTTGAGCGCAGCAGCGCCAAACCCTCCGAAGACGACGCTGTGGACTGCACCGATACGGGCACAGGCCAGCATGGCGATGAGCTGCTCAGGGACAAGCGGCATGTAGATACAGACGGTGTCCCCTTTCTTCACACCGATCTTCCTGAGGGCATTGGCGAACCGTGCCACCTGCGAGAGGAGTTTCTGGTAGGTGAAGATCCGCTCCCGTCCGCCCTCTCCTCTCCAGATCAGAGCAACCTTGTTCCGCCTGGTATCGTTGACGTGACGGTCAAGACAGTTTGCCGTGATATTCAGCTTGGCACCGGTAAACCACTTGGCATACGGGTAGTTCCACTCCTTTACCTTGTCCCATGGAGAAATCCAGTCAAGCTCCTTAGCCATCTTCTCCCAGAACGCATCGGGATCCGCGAGGAACTCATCGTACGCTTTCTGGTAATCACCCATCCATGCATTTTTCCGGTACTGTGGGTCGGGGGTGTAGGTTTTCACATCCTCGACAAGCCTGACATCGAAATCTTCTGTCATGTCGCACCAATTCTACATTATTAATCATGCTGAACATTCTATATATATCTTGTCGAATGTTCTTTCGACAGTTACATAATTTTTCCAAAACAGAAAAATCATCAAAAGCCCGCAGAAGCGGATATACGAAGGGTTATCTATCCGGGTTTTTCAATATAAGATCGATGCAAAAAAAGTTCAAGGGGTGCCTGTTGGGTGCGGCGATCGGCGATGCGCTCGGTATGCCCAATGAGAGTGCATCTCCAAATCTGAATAAAATGAAATACGGGTACCGCCGCCCGTACAAGGGTCACCCGAACGACGACCTGAAACCCGGGCAATACACTGACGATACGCAACTGATGATCCTTGTGGGGACCCTTCTTGCGGATCGTAAATACAACGAAGACCGGTACGCAACGGCACTCCGGGAACTCTATCTGCGGGGAGCACTCCGTTTTCCTGACGGCTCCATCTCTGCCGCATGTGAACGTATGGAGAAACAGAACGTCCCGCAGAAGGGTGTCAAGTCCACCACTTCCGGCTGCCTGCCGGTTGCGGTCCCCTTTGCGTTGACATACCCTGACATGAACGAGGCGTGTGAGAGAGCCGTGAGGGCCTGCAACATCACCCATTCCCACCCGGCTGCCCATGCGGCAGTATCAACCGTTGTTACCCTCATCTACCATGCACTACATGAGTTACCAAACCCTGTTGAAAAGGCCATGCAGAAAGCGCTTTCAGAAGACGATGTCCTTGGTGGCAAGATCCGTAATGCCCTCTCGCTGGAGAGAGAGGGAATGGAAACCGAGACCGCCCTTCTCAAGATCGGCAATGATGTGTCCGTCTTCCAGACCCTCCCCATTGCATTCTTCCTCATCAGCCGGTACACCCATCCCCCCGACCTCCTCACGGTTTCCGCCAACACCGGGGGAAATACCGATACCATCGCCCTGATCTGCGGGGCCTTCCTTGGAGCCTCAAAAGGCATGGATGCGCTTCCGGAAGATCTCCTCAAAGGTCTTGAGGACCGGGACCGGATCGAGCTCCTCGGGCAGCGGCTCTTCAGTGTCTATTCGCATAAAAGCCCGTGAATCAGCCCCCGAATCAATAAAACAAATAATTTTCCGTTGCCTTTTTTAAAAAGCCGGTTTAAAAAGCATTAAATTTTTACACCCGGATATTACTGTATGAAAGTTGCGATTGTCGGGGCTTCCGGCTATGCCGGCGGCGAACTGGTCCGCCTCCTCCTTCACCATTCTGCGGCAAAAGTCACGTGTGTCACATCACGCAAACTTGCAGGCACTCCCCTGGATCAGGTCCATCCCCACTTGAAAGGGTTTACCGATCTCACATTCACAAATCCTGAGACCGATGCTATCGACGCCGATGTGGCATTCCTCGCTGTCCCCCACACTGCCGCAATGCAGTACGCGGGCAAGCTGCTCTCCCGCGGGATCAAAGTGGTGGACCTGAGCGCGGACTACCGCCTGGCAAAGGATGTTTTTGAGAAGGTGTACGGTGTTCCCCATACCGACTACTTCGCAGCACCCTATGGTATTCCTGAGCTCCACCGCAGGGACTGCATCAACGCAAAGTTCGTCTCCAACCCCGGCTGCTTCCCGACCGGCGCCACCCTCGCAGCTGCTCCTCTTGCAAAATACGCCCACACGATCATCTACGATTCCAAGACCGGTGTCAGCGGAGCCGGTGACAATCCCTCGGCAACCACCCATTACCCGAACGTGGGGGACAATGTCGGGCCGTACAAGCTGACGACCCACCGGCACGTTGCCGAGATGAAGCAGGAGATGGCTTTCCTCGGGTCGAAGGCAAAGGTATACTTCACACCCCATCTCGTCCCTGTCAACCGGGGCATCCTGACAACCGCACATATCCTGCTTGACGAACCCATGGAGCAGAAAGAGGTGGAGAAGCTTTACCGTGACTACTACAAGGACGAGTATTTCGTCCGGTACCAGAAGCCCGTTCTCGCTGCAGTCCGCGGGAGCAACTTCTGCGACGTGATGGTGGAGAGCGAAGGGAGCCGTATTGTTGCAGTATCAGCGATCGACAACCTCGTGAAAGGCGCCAGCGGACAGGCAATCCAGAACATGAACCTGATGTGCAGCTTTGAGGAAACCGACGGCCTGACTGGTGCAGGCATGCTGCCATAGGTGGAGGTGAGTCTCATGCTCGTACAGGACGCAATGACAAAAGATCCGGTTGTATGCACATCGGCAACCCCTCTCCGCGACGTGGTCGCCCTCTTCCGGAAAAATCATATTGGCGGACTCCCAGTTATGGAGGGAAAGGAGCTGGTGGGGATGATCACGGAGTCCGATCTCATCTCTCTCCTCGAGACCGAGCGGATCTCCGATGACCTCTGGCTCCCGTCCCCGTTCGAGGTCATCGAAGTGCCGATACGGGAGTACATCAACTGGGAGAAGACCAAGCATGCGCTGACCAATATCGGCGACATGCCTGCCAAAAAGGTCATGACCCACCGGGTGATCACGGCAACCGGGGAGATGGATGTCGAGGCTGCCGCCTCCCTCATGCTGAAGGAGGGGATTGCCCGCCTGCCGGTCATGGAGGGGAAGAAGATCGTCGGGATCATCACACGGGCGGATATCATCAACGCGATCGGATCGTCCTATTCCGGAAAAGAGGGTGGTGAATAAATGGCATTTTTGAGTATCTGCGCAGTCCCCGGCGTAAAAGCCTGGGGTATGAAAGAGGGAAAATACGGTCTTGCGCTTATCGAAGCCCATGGCACGGCAGCCGGTGTGTTCACGGAGAACCTCGTAAGGGCGGCCCCGGTTGATCTGATGAGAAAGCAGATCAAGGCGGGGAAACTGGACGCGGTCATTGTCAACAGCGGGTGTGCGAATGCCTACACGGGAAAGCGTGGAGTTGCCGACGCGGTCACCATGACCGAATACGCCGGTTCGGTGCTTGACGTAAAACCCTCACGGGTAGGCGTTGCCAGTACCGGTGTCATCGGGCGGTACCTTGACCTGCCCCGGATCCAGCGGCAGTGCAAGGCCGTTGCCCCGAAGCTTGCCCGCAATGCCGAGGCAGAGGTCGTTACTGCACAGGCGATTATGACCACGGATACGGTCCAGAAGCATGCCCTCGTGAAGAAGGACGGATTCTGTATCGGGGGGATCTGCAAGGGAAGCGGCATGATCGCACCGAACATGGGGACCATGCTCGCGTTCATCTACACTGACGCAGAGATTGGTGCAACGCCGCTCGCCGATGCCCTGAAACTGGCAACCAGACGCTCCTTCAACCGTGTGGTTGTCGACGGCGACACGAGCACGAACGACATCGCGCTCTGCACTGCCACCGGTGAAGCGGGTAAAGTCAAACTTGCAGAGTTCAAAGCAGCGTTGGAAGAGTGCTGCCGCTCCCTTGCAATGCAGATTGCAGCAGACGGCGAGGGCGCAACAAAGCTCCTTGAGATCATCGTCAAGGGGGCAAAGAAAGAGGACGATGCCGAGAAAGTTGCCCGAACCGTCATCGAATCCCCGCTCGTGAAGACTGCGGTCTATGGGGAAGACCCGAACTGGGGCCGTGTCGTTGCCGCTGCGGGAAGGGCCGGCGTGAAGTTCGACCCGAACGCGGTCTCGCTCTGGATCAGCGATAACAGCAAAAAGTACCCGCTCGTGAAGTCCGGTGAGATCATCGCCGACCTTGTTGCAGCCAAGAACGCGATGCACGGGAAGAACGTGACCTTCATCCTCGACCTTGCGGCAGGAAAAGCTGAAGCAACCGCGTGGGGCTGCGACCTCACCGAGCGCTACGTGGAGATCAACGGGAGGTACACCACATAATGAAGCGTGAAGACGTCCTCATGGAGGCGCTGCCCTACATCCAGCAGTTCCATGGTAAAACGATCGTGATCAAGCTCGGTGGCCACGCGATGGTCGACCCCGTTGTGCTGGAAAATGCCATCCGGGACGCCGTGCTCCTCCATTATGTCGGCATCCGTGTCGTGCTCGTGCATGGCGGCGGCCCCGAGATCAGCGAGAAGATGAAGCAGATGGGCAAGGAATCGGTCTTTGTCGCGGGGCTCCGGGTCACCGACCAGGAGACGCTCGAGATCGCCCAGATGGTCCTTGTCGGGAAGATCAATGCCGGTATCGTCTCCCTTATCGCCAAATGCGGAGCCCGTGGTATCGGGATCTCGGGCAGTGACGGGAACCTCATCCTTGCAAAGAAGATGGAGGTCCAGAAAGTGGAGATCGGGGGAGTCCAGAAAGAGGTTGATCTCGGGCATGTCGGCGAGATCGAGTCAATCGACCCGGCACTCCTCAACACCCTGCTCGATACCCGGTACATCCCGGTCGTTGCCCCGATTGCCATCGACCGCTCTGGTGGCAGCCTGAACATCAATGCTGACACGGCCGCCGGAGATATCGCGATTGCCCTCAAAGCATACAAACTCGTGAACATGACTGATGTTGACGGGGTCATGGACAAGAACCGCACCAAGGTCTTCCGGCGACTGACCGTAAAGGATGCAAACGATCTCAAACAATCCGGGGCAATCGGGGAGGGTATGATCCCGAAGGTAATGTCGGTCATCAGGGCCGTGGAGAACGGTGTCAGTTATTCCCACATCATCAACGGGAACATCGAGCACAACCTCATCCTCGAGCTCTTCACGCACGACGGTGTCGGGACGATGATCTCCCGCTCCTGAATTTTTTAAACAGGCATTTTATTATCGAAAGAGTCGTTAATTAGCTACAAGGATTTTCCCTATGGACAAGACCATAAAGATCGTTGCAGTATTTCTTGCGGTTGTCGCGGTGATCAGTATTGCAGTCCTGATCTCAGGCATACCGGTCAAAGCTGACCCCGGTGTGCAGGAAAGCGGCATTGTTGCCACAGATTCGATATATTTCTTCTATGGCGAGGAATGTCCCGCTTGTCACTACGTGATGCCATTCGTCATCAATATGACGGAGAAATATCCCGGAGCAAATATCCAGATACGCGAAGTCTGGCATAACCAGACCAACCAGCAGCTGTACCAGCAGATAAATTCCGCTCTCGGTGTAGCCCGGACTGCTGTCCCCGAGGTCGTTATCGGCAGCACCGTCCTTACGGGCGGTGTGGAAATTCCCGAAAAATTCGAAGCGCTCATCCAGGCCTCCCTTAAAAAAAAAGCCTGACCCGGCTCTCACCCCTGGATGAGACTGCGGTTTCCGGTAACCCTCCCTCTTTTTCCGCCAGTACCATCCATGCGGTTTACTTCTATGGCGACGGGTGCGAACACTGTGAGAAAGTGAAGCCTGTCATTGTGGGCCTCCAGGAAAAATATCCCGAGATACAGCTCGAATCCCTGGAGATCTGGTATAACCAGACCAACCAGCAGAGGTTCGTGGAGATGAGCCGGCAGTATGCCACGAATAATGCCGGTATCCCGGTCATTTTCATCGGCGAGCAGGTGCTCATCGGGGATACTGCGATCAGGGACAGGTTCGAGGAATCCATCCTTGCAGAGAAGACGCGGATCGCATCGTGCAACATATCCCCTCTGACACCCGTTGCAGCGACAAACTGCACTCCGGCGGCCCCTGCACTGACACCGCAGATGGTGGTTGTGCCGGCACTGGTTGACAGCCTCAATCCCTGCGCACTCTCGGTCCTGATCTTCCTCCTCATATCAATAGCCGCGGCAGCAAACCGGAGGCGGATTTTGGTTATCGGCGGCTCGTACATCGCAGCGGTCTTCCTGTTCCACCTGCTCATGGGTGTAGGGATCTTCTCCTTCGTGAGCTTCTCCGGGTTCTCGAAGGTCTTCTCGCTCCTGGGAGCAACCCTTGCCGTGGTCCTCGGTGTCATAACACTGTCGGATGTGATCAGGGACAGGGAGACGTTCTTCCTCTCCGTCCCGGAATCCGGTAAAGGGCTCATGTCGCGTTATATCCGAATCGCCTCCGTATCCGCGGCGTTCATCCTCGGGATACTTGCCGGGCTCCTCGGGTTCTCCTGCACGGGAGGGATCTACATCAGCATCCTTGCCATGATGAGTCAAAGCATGACGATGTCGGCCGGCCTTCCCTGGCTCCTCCTCTACAACATCATCTTCGTTTTGCCTCTCGTGCTGGTGACACTCTTGGCAGCATACGGCATATCCCCGGAGAAAGCCGACACCTGGAGGATCGAACACAAGCGGTTCATCCGTTTTGTGATCGGTTTAATCATGATTGCCCTCGGGGTCGTGATCTTCCTCGGGTGGTTCGGGTAAGAAACCCCTTACTGTTTTTAAAAAAGGATCCTGACAGATTATTGGGGATTATGGCAGGTTGCCATCGCCGGAGCACTCCCGCTGGCACTCCTCGCTCATGGCAATGAGGATCTCAAAGATCGTTTTGACTGCGACCGGATCAATCTCAATCCCTTCAGCCTGGGTGGAGACGGATTCGAGGACATCCGCGGTCCGTTTCCCATCATGGATGGCAATCCCCTCCCGTATCTTGATCTCCGCCACCTGTTTTGCCAGTTCCTGCCGTTTTGCAATGAGGCGGATGATGGCGGCATCCACCATTGAGATCTCGGCCCGCACGTGTTCGAGGGACATACCATGTACTGTTCCTTTGCATTTGCATAAACGTAATGCTTACGAACCAAAACACCAAACACTTATTGAGAAAAATCCCATCTGATCTGGTGTCTCTCATGCTCGAACGTATCACCCGGCGCGAAGAAGCGGACCTTTTCATTGCCTGGATGGCGATCGCACTATCGTTTGCTATCATCAACATAGCCCCCTATGGCATACTCCAGCCTGTTATGGCAATCAACCCGGTCACCGCCCTGGTTTATTTCGGCATCGCGCTCCTGACGGTCGGTATCGGGTTTATCCTCCACGAGATGGCCCACAAGTTCGTGGCGATCCGGTTCGGTTACTGGGCGGAATTTGTCAAGGACAACACCATGCTCCTCATTGCCGTGGTCATGGCGGCGCTGGTCGGGTTCGTATTTGCAGCCCCGGGAGCAACGGTCATTTACTCCCAGGACGGCCGGGGCCTGACCCGGGAACAGGACGGGATCATCTCCGCGGCCGGGCCGGTCGTCAACCTTGTCCTGTGCCTGCTCTTTGCTGCCCTGTTCTTTGTCGTGGGCGGGAGAGCGGCATATATCAATCACAGTCTTATCGCCATGATCGGCCTGGCCGGTGTCCAGATCAATGCAATGATCGCAGCGTTCAACCTTCTCCCGATCAGCATCCTCGACGGGAGAAAAGTGCTCGCGTGGAACGTTGTGGCATTTATCGTTCTCATCGCTGCCGCGTTTGGAACACTGGTTGCGTCGTATTATCTCTTCCTCTGATCTTTTTTCAGAGGGTTATTGTTTTTTCAGGTTTTCCAGTACAGCGACAACCTGCTGCCCTTTGAGGAACGCATCTTTCATGGCGGTCGGATGGTTCTTGATTCCGCCATACTCGTCCATATTATTCGCAATGATGTTGTCGTAGTACTCGAATCCCGTGCCGTTGAAGAATGCGGTGATCATCGGAAACGCCCCGTCAAAGACATGGTCCCAGTTCTGGCCGGCCGTTGAGATGAAGAGCCCCTTGTGGCGCTGAATATGGTCGTTTGGGAAGAACATGGTTTTTATAACGAATTTGCGGGCCCAGAGGTACTGCCCCCGGTCGATAAACCCTTTGAGCTGGGCGGTGATCCCCATGCTGTAGATGGGAGAGGCGACAGCAACGCAGTCAGCAGCAAAGATCCTGTCGTATAAGAGCGGGGCATCATCCTTTACGATACAGTCCCCGCCTTTGTGACAGGCATTGCATCCACGACAGGGGGTGATATCAAGATCTTTGAGGATAACCTTCTCAACGCCTGCCCCGGCCTCCCGAGCCCCCTCGAGGAAGCTGTCAAGGAGCGTCTCGGTATTGCCATGCCTCCGGGGGCTTCCCGATATCCCAAGAACAGTAATCGTCATGGCAACCTCAGGCCAAAAGCCGTTTCTTCAGCTCGGCGATCATATCCTTCCCGAGTTTCATGGCATCGGCCTTCGCAGTTGGATGTCGTTCGATTGCGCCTTTCTCGTCAACATGGTTGATCATGAGGTAACTGATGTCGGCGTCCCGGATGTCAATCACGTGGTAGAAGCATTTGACGGACGGGATTGCAGCATCGAATACGTAGGGCCAGTCCTGGCCGGCACTGGCAAGGAATGCGCCGAGCCGCTTTCCCCTCCGTTCCGGTGGCACAACGGGAAGCTTGAGGACGAACTTCCGCGACCGGAAGACCTGCATACGGTCGATGAGGGCCTTGGGCAGGGCGGCGATGCCCATGCAGAAGATGGGGGAGGAGAGCAGGATGATATCTGCCTCGATGATCTTGTCGTGGTAGATGTCCATGCCGTCGCGCTGGACGCACTTATTCAACTTCTCGCAGGCATTGCACCCACGGCAGATATTGATATTTGCCTCGGTAAGCGGAACCTTCTCGATTGCGACTTCCGGATCCTCCGCCATCGATCCCAGCACCCAGTCGAGCAGCGTCTCCGAGTTCCCGTGCCGGCGGGGGCTGCCGGCAAAGGCGAGGACCTTGATCGTCATTATTCTGTTCTATGTTATCCGCGTTGAAAAACAATTGGATGGTGATACGAACCGGATCCTGTGCAACCGTTAACGGCCAGAGTCCCTGCCGAAGTGCGCATTCCGGAACCGGATCATCTCGTTTGTGAACTCGCCCAGGTACTCGTCCATCGAGAGGCTCCCCTCCTCGAATACGCAGTCCCCCTCCTCCACGACCTTGTTGATCATGTCCCGGGTGGGAAGGATGAGATCGATCTTTACCCCGGCCTTCTCCGATCCCCGGATCAACGCCTCGCGGAAGAGACCGATACAGTACGCGATCCGGAACCGGTAGGTACCCTTCGTCTTCTCAAGATACCCGGCAACGCGATCGGTCTCGATTTTAAGGAAATCGTCCAGGACCTTCTGGTCTTTGCACTTCCCGAGCATGTACTTGTAGTGGGCGTACGGGTACATCTCCTCGAGTTCCGCGGGGACAATGCCACAGGTTCCGAAGATGACGATATGGTATTGCGGCTCGGAGAACACCTGCGAGATGATCATCCGGATCAGCTGGTGGCTCGGGCTGGCGCTGTAGGGTTTCCGGACCGCACAGGGCATGAAGATGGCAATGTCTTTTGGTGCAACATCGTACTCATCGATGATATAGCGGTACGACTGCTCGAACTCCGGCAGGTAGAACGGGGGGTCGGTCAGGACCGGCCGTCCCCCTGTTTTCCCATCATCCTGTCCATTGTCCGCCATCGTCCTCCATACCAGATCGTTCCGGGAGCAGATGAACCCCGCGATCACCCGCTTGTCAGTCTGGGTTGCGTTAGCATCCTTTACGGATGACGTTACGGAAAAAAGGGGTGTCCGGATCTTTCTGATGGGTTGATACCGGACTCAGACTGTTTTGTAACAGAGGTACCAGTCCTTGTACTCGTACCCCTCGGATGGCCGCTTCTCCATCTCGGCTGCGGTCTTTGGAGGCGGGACGACAACCTTGTCGCCCGGTTGCCAGTTGGCCGGTGTCGAGACCTTGTACTTGTCCGTGGTCTGGAGCGCCTTCACAAGCCGGATGATCTCGGGCATGAACCTCCCGTTCTGGAGCGGGTAGTAGATCATGGCCCGCATGATCCCTTTGTCATCGATGAAGAAGACGCACCGGACCGCGGCAGTCGAGCTCTGGCCCGGGTGGATCATCCCGTACTTCTTTGCCACCTTCATGTTCAGGTCGGCGATGATCGGGAACGGGATCTGGACACCCATCATCTCTTTGATGTCATGCACCCAGCCCAGGTGGGACGAGATGCTGTCAACAGAGAGCCCGACCAGCTGGACATTCAGCGCCTTCAGCTCGTCGTATATGGCAGCAAATGCAAGGAACTCGGTAGTGCAGACCGGCGTGAAATCCGCGGGGTGGGAGAAGAGCACTACCCATTTCCCTTTCAGGCTGGAGAGCATGATCGGGCCATGGGTGGTCTCTGCTGTGAAGTCCGGGGCTGGTTCTCCCAGGACCGGGAATGAAACACATTCCTCTGTATCCATCGCGGGCCACCTTACTTTTTCATCACTTCATCGAGCTGGGCCTTGCCGTACACATAAGCCGGCATACCCGAGAGAAGGAACGTGACACGGAGCGCCTCTTCCACTTCCGCTTTCGTAACGCCAAGGCTGGCGGCTCCCGCGAGCTGGGCCCGTACCGCGTGCTGGTCCCTGAGGGCCGCAGCGATCGCAATGGCGATCAGCTTCTTGGTCTTCCTTGTGAGCTTGCCATCGTCCCAGATGTGGTTCTCGAACTTCATGACGAGATCGAACATTTCTGGGTCGTTCGTAGTCAGTTCCTTGAAGAATTTCGGGACCTTGCCGATCTTCTTCTCAAGCCCCTTCAGATCTTTTCCCCTTGTCGCTGCCTTCTTTACGGCCGGCTTCTTTGCCGGCGCCTTCCTCATCATTGGTTTTTTCACTGCCATGATTTACTCCTCCAGTTGCATTGCTTCTCCGCAGCAGATCAGTTCTCCGCCGCCGGCTTCCTTCACCTCAACAACATTACCGCAGATCTCGCACCTGAAGACCTGCCCCTCCTTTGAAACATTCACCATGTTCTTTGTCTCCCCAATTCTGGATTGATCCTGGTGCACAAATACCGGCCGGATGTTGCGGCCCCGGCACCAGCATTCGAATAACGGTGCGAAAAGAAAAAATAAGAGATCAGATGTTGCTCTTGCCGCGTTTTGGCGGGTTCTTTACATCTTCCGCCGTTTTGATGTCCGGCCTGATGTGGGTCATCGGGAAGCACTGGTACTCTTCACAGGCACAGGCAGGACATTTCCTGAGGTCCTGTTCGCTCTTGTCGAGCGTAAGCTCCTTTCCGCAGTCGATACACACGTATTTGCCCGGCCCAACTTTCTGGCCGGCGTTGTAGGTCTTCTGTTCGGTCAAATGAAACACCAAACCTCTCATCGACCCCAAAGATATATATGAATTGTGTTGATGCCAATCCGGCTTTTCATCTGTGATATCCCGGATTTATTTCACAAAAATGCTATCAGGTATAATCTCATCGGATGCCCCGTTTTTTGTGTTATGAGAGTGACCCCCTCTCTCTTCGAAGAACGCTAACGCGTTCTTCTGCAACCTCCCTTCGGTCGGTCCCCAGAGGGGGAGTCCGAATGGTCCAACAGGATCATGAGGACGCAGAAGAACCCGAAGGATTCTTCGAGGGCGGAGAAGATGCTGCGCATCTTCTCGTCTCGCTGTCCGAGACTGCGAAGACAGCCCAAGGGGTGCGCCCCCTTGACCCCCGTTGTAATCTCGAAAGTTTCAAACAACATTCTTGCCCAGCGAGGCCCCGACGAGGCGGCCGAGCGACCCCCGAAGGGGGTGGGCTTGCTCATATTCGTGATTATTTTGGGAAATTATTTCGGGATAGGACAATCCGGCTTTCATCGTGAATGACAGTCAGGCTTTTTTGCAAAACTATATGACCTCTTTGACCTCCAGTTGTTGTATGGCTGGCAGGGTAATCGGGATTCTGGGGAGTCCCCTCCCGGAGGGCAATACGGCACAACTGCTGGACCGGGCACTTGAGGGGGCAAAGGATGCCGGCTGCACGGTGGAAAAGATCGTGGTGACAAACCTCTGTTTCGATGCCTGCCAGGAGATGTTCTTCTGCAGGGACCACGAGACGTGCGTCATGGATGACGATATGCAGCAGCTGTACCCGAAGGTGCGGGATGCGGACAGTATCATCCTTGCAACACCGATCATGTGCATGGGAATCCCCGGGAAGCTCAAGTCTTTCATCGACCGCTGCCAGGTCTTTTTCATGGCAAAGTACCTGCGGAAAAAATCTCTTGTCCCAGCTGAAAAGAGAGTCGTGCGAAAGGCGCTCTTCATCTGCATCTCCGGTATGAAGGTCCCGGAAGTATTTGTCGGTGCCAAATTAACCGTGAAGGCATTCTTCGATATTATCGATTGTACGTACTGGGACGAACTGCTGGTCAGCGACATGGATACGATTGGCGACATCACGCAGCAGCCCGGGCTGATGGATGCCGCTTACGACAAGGGATTTGCACTGGGTAAGACACTCAATCCGTAAAGGCTCCATAAGGCTCCTATGTAAACTATCCATTCGAAGAACTCTGCTACGCTCGGTCGAAGACCTGATGGTCTTCTCCAGCCAGCGGTTCCTTTCAGGGACCACTGTCTCACACCAGCCCGCGTTCCCGCATGCTCAGGTGCCCGGTCTTCGTTACGATGACATGGTCGATGAGCTGGATCCCGACAAGGGACCCGGCCTCCTTGAGCTGGGTTGTGATCGCGATGTCCTGCGAGCTTGGTTCAAGGGAACCCGAGGGATGGTTATGGACGCAGATGATCGAGGCCGCCCGGTCCGTGATCGCATCGGCAAACACCTCCCGCGGGTGGACAAGGCTGTGGTTCAGCAGGCCGACCGTAATGATCCGGTTACCGAGCACTTCCCCGGCACCATTGAGCGTGATGCAACAGAAGTGTTCCTGCCGCTTGTCCCGGAGGTGGGCAACGAGGGGGAGGATATCGTTGGGTTTTGTGACCTTCCCACAAGCCGTGTCGGGTGCAAAATACCGCCTCCCCATCTCAAAACAGGCCATGATCTGGGATGCTTTCGTGGGGCCGATCCCCTCGAGTGCCCGGATGTCCTCATACCGGATGTCCCGCCTCTCATTCAGGATCCCGCAGATGTCCCTGGCGATTTCCCTGACATCCTTTCTCTTTGTCCCTCTCCCGATGATTGCCTCGATCAGTTCAGTATCCGAGAGTGCGGACGCACCTTTTTTTGCTATCTTCTCGCGGGGCCTGTCCTGAAACGGCACATCTCTCATTTTTCTCATACAGCACGGTATCCTGGCGGGCATACCCGGTTGCCATCCCGGAACCCGGCCTGCCTTTTTGCAATCACCATAATTCTGTGTTTTATTTATGTTAAATTATTCCCTGTCGCAAATGTACTGTATCGCCTGTCGTCTGGCTCCCTCCCGCCCTGATGCCGCATAAAGAATGTTTAAGAACCACTACCCGCCATACCATTCCCTTATGTCAACCATAGACAACGCGAAGGAAGCGTTCGCCGGAGAATCGCAGGCAAACCGGAAATACCAGGCGTTCTCGGAGAAAGCAGCTGAGGAGGGGTTCAAGGGTGTGGCCACCCTCTTCAGGGCGGCATCCGAGGCCGAGGCGATCCATGCAAAGAAACTGTTAAAAGTGCTCTCTGCCGTTGGCACGACTGCCCAGAACCTCGAAGGTGGGATCGCAGGAGAGACCGAAGAATTCACCACGATGTACCCGGGTTTTCTCAAAACCGCTGAGGCAGAGAACAAGACCGATGCGATCCTTGCATTTACCTACGCGATGAAGGCAGAGCAGGTGCATGCAGGGCTGTACAAGAAGGCCCTGGTTGCAGTAAAGGCCGGCCACGACCTCGGGAGGGAGAAGGTATTCCTCTGCCCGGTCTGTGGCAATATCGAACTCGGCAAGGCCCCAGACAAGTGTCCGATCTGTGGTGTTTTTGCCAAGCAGTTCCGGGAAATTACCCTGTAAATCTCTTTTTATTCTTTTGGTCCACCGTTATCGGTCTCAGTATTCCGCTCCGCACCCTTGCTCATTTCCCTGGCCTTCATCTTGCGCCGGTGCAGCCATACAACCACAACCAGTACCGCTATCAGGGTGGCCCATGATGCTGAATAGATCACGATGCCGGGATTCGCCAGGATATTCCTGGGAATAATCACCGGGGGAAGGGGGGGCGGTGCAATACACTGGAACTGCATCTCGACACTGGCCGGGAAACGGTATTTCCCGTCAAAATACCGGATATGCACCGTGGCGTTCCCGGAAGGGATCACACCCGCAACCGGTGCATTGTTGGTATTGGGAAATGCGATCGACCGGTCCACACGCTCTGTCCCGTCCGCAATCTCGATATACCAGGCATCCGGGTAGGCAGAGGAGAAGAGATCGCGTCCTTTGACGATAAGTTTTGAACCTTTTGGCACGGAAACATACCAGGTCCCGTTCTCCAGTTTATCGTTGAACTGGAGGGTCCGGAATGTAGTTTCCCCGGCATTGAGCTGCAATGTGCCGGAACTGGCTGTGCACGTGGTGAGGCCGACAGTCGCATTCGCAGGTTCAGGTGGGATGGTCTTTGGTTCTGCCGAGCAGCGGAACCGGTCATCCATGACCTGGCTGTATTCCAGCGCCGTATCATAGATCCTGACTTCATCCAGCCCGCCCTTCAGGTACCGGGAGCATTCGGGAGAGTCAGGTGTTGTAGATGACCCTGCATCCGCTCCGAGCATGACATAGTTTGGATATTCGTAGAGTATGCGACCCGATGCGTTGACGCGGTTCCTCAGCGCCCCATCAAGATAGATCTTCACGGCCTCCCCGTCATAGGTCCCCGTGACATGGTGCCAAAGGCCTGGTGTAATGCCCTCGTGTAGTACCGGGACACTGACACTACCGGATTTTTCAGTATAGACCGTCCACCACAGGTCGTTCCCGTCACCAAATCCCAGCCGGTATCCGCCATTCTTGTAACTTGAGACGAGAGTCTGGGAACCAAACGAGTCGACATAGAACCAGGTGGAAACGGTGATCTCGTTCTCCGGGTGGTTCAGGGAGGAGTACGGGATACTGACATGCTCTCCCGTCCCGTTGAAGAGGAGGGCGCCCCCGCAGCCGCCACCCTGGGTGCGCGTAGCCCCCGCGATCAAACCAGAGTTCCCGTGACCGGAGGCATCGAGAGCAATACTGCCACTCCCCTCGTTGAAGTCGAGGTAGGTCACAGGTTCTGCCTGCGTCTCGGTAGTGACCGTTTCGGCATGAACCGTGCCGGCAAGGAGAAGGAGTACGATGCAGAAAATGAAAAATCCTCTCAGCCTCCGGGCGGACGGGTCGGTGTTCATGGCTTGTCAATGGTGTATTTGAACTCGTCCAAAAAGAACATTGCGATGGGATCGGCAGCCATTCTGGTGCCCCCGTCACTATGTTTATATTTTTCAAGAGCCTTCTACGGGATAATGACCAGAGTCACCGTTTATTCGACAAAAAACTGCCCGTACTGCAGGATGGCCAAGGCATTTCTCGACAAATATGCCGTCCCGTACGACAGTATCGATGTCGGTGAGGATGAAACGGCTGCACGGAAGATGGTCGAGCTCTCCGGCCAGCGCGGGGTCCCGGTCATCACGGTAGACGATGAAGTGATCGTCGGGTTTGACTCGCAGCGGCTGAACGAGCTCTTCGGGGAGGTGAGGACCACGGACATTTATTCCGTCCTGATTGTCGGTGCCGGCCCGGCAGGGCTGACCGCGGGAGTCTACTGTGCCCGGAAGATGCTCAACACCATCATCATCAGCGAGAATATCGGAGGGCTGGCACTGGAATCGTGGGCGATCGAGAACTACATGGGCTACCGGATGATCACGGGCGAAGACCTGATGAAGAAGTTCGAGGAGCAGGTCAGGACACTGAATATCCGGCTGGAGCTGGACCGGGTCGTGTCTGTCGCCCGTGAGGAGGGGATCTTCGTGGTAACCACGGCCTCGGGGACCACGATCCGGGCACGGGCGCTGATCCTCACGCAGGGAAACCGCCCCCGGAAACTGGGTGTGGCAAACGAGGAACAGTATCTAGGCCGCGGGCTCTCGATCTGTTCTACCTGTGACGGGCCGCTCTTCAAGGGGAAGCGTGTCGCGGTGGTCGGCGGGGGCAATTCGGCGCTCCAGACCGCGATCGAGATGAGCCGGATCGCTGCCTCCGTAAGCCTGATCGTCCGGAGCACGGTTAAGGCCGACCCGGTCTATGTCGGGAAACTGGACGAGATCAAGAATATCACACTCTATAAAAACACGCAGATCTCGTCACTTCATGGCGACAAGTTCCTGAGCGGGATCACGATTAAGGATGAGTCGGGCAGGGAACAGGTGATGGATCTTGATGGCGTCTTCCTTGAGATCGGCTGGCTCCCAAACTCGGACATGGTCGATGGGCTCGTTGCCCTGAACGAAAAGAAAGAGATCATTGTTGACTGCGATGGCAGGACGAGCGTGCCCGGTATCTTTGCTGCCGGCGATGTGACGAATGTCAGGAGCAAACAGATCATCATCGCTGCCGGCGACGGTGCAAAAGCGGCGCTCGAGGCCTACGAGTACCTGGTGAAACAGTAAGGAACGGGGTGCCGGACCTCAATCCTTCCCCGCTGCAGTCTTCCGGTCTTTTTCCCGGTACCCTTCCAGCAGCACTGTTGCGATATTTTTCACCGGCTTGTCGGTGTGCCCGGCAATGTGGAACTCGCAGAACGGGCAGGAGGTGATGACGATCTCCGCACCGGTCTTTTTTATCTCCTCGCCCCGCCGCTTCCCGAGTGCTGCGGCCTCGTCCGGGTTGCCGGCCCGGACACCGCCACCAGAACCGCAGCAGATGGACGGCATCTCCACGAGATCGACAACCTGCCGGATCAGTTCGCGGGGCTGGTCATGGATATCCTGCCCCCGCATGAGATGGCAGGGGTCATGGTATGTTGCCTTGATCGGGAGTTTCGCGGGCGCCTCGATGCCGTACTGTGTGAGGAGCTCGTTGATGTCAATCACGGTGAATGGCGTCTGGTAATCGTGCTTCAGCGTGGTGCCGCAACCGGCGCACATGGTCAGGACAGTGTCGATGCCCCTTGAAGTGAAGGTCTCGATGTTGCGCTGTTTGAGTTCATCCACGTATGCGAGCTGCCCGGTCCGGATAAGTGGCGAGCCGCAGCAGACCTGTTCCTTCGGGATGATGACCCGGATCCCGTTGCGTTTGAGGACTTCCATTGCATCGAGCGCAGACTGCTGCTGACGGAGGTTGTAGACGCAGCCGATGAATAAGCCGACCGTTGCCTTGACCGGCCCATCGGGTTCGATGACGTCGCCCACCTTTTCAAGGAACGATTCGGAAGTGCGGGGAATACTCCGGCCGGTCTCCTTGACCATTGCCGCAACCTCCTTGTGCCGGGGCAGCGTGAAGCCGCGCCGGTTTGCGTGTGCCCGGAGTTTCTCGATCGCTTTTGCCGGGGTCTCGATCTTCTTGGGGCAGACCTTCCAGCAGGCCTGGCAGGTGGTGCAGGTGAAGAGGCCGTCCCGGACGGCGTCCAAGATCCGGTCGCCACTGTCGCGGGGATCAAGGGCGAGCCGCATCTCCTGCCGCATCGCGGTCGGGCCGAGGAATTTTGTCACGTCCACCGCAGGGCAGGCAGAGACACAGCAGAGGCACTCGATGCAGTCCTTGAGCGGTTTTATTGCGTCTATGTCCGCCTTCTTCGGGAGCACGACTTCCGTCTTTGGCAGGAGGGATGCGATCTGGTCGAGCCGTGGCACGAGATCGGTGATGAGGTCTTTCTTCACTGCGAGGTTCAGGGGCTCGATCGTGATCCGGTCCTTTGCCTCCTCCATGCAGGCAAGCACCGGCTCGCCATTCACGCGGACAGCGCACGATCCGCACTGGCCCGAGGCGCAGGAATAGCGGTACGAGAGGGTGGGGTCGATGCTGTCGTGGATCGCGTGCAGCACGTTGAGGACGCGGGCGCCCTCGCTGACCCTGACGGTGTAGGTCACGAACCGGGGTTCCTTGTCCACGTCCGGGTCGAACCGCCGGACCGTGACCGTCAGCTCCTTCATGCCTTCACCTCCCGTGTCTCGATCCCTTCTCGGGCGTTGGAGACGAACGTGTGGCCGAAGGGCGAGTACTCTGCATCGTGGGTCGCGGTGATATCCGTGCGGACATGCGCCCCGCGTGACTCCGTGCGGAGCAGGGCAGACCGGCAGATGAGCGAAGCGGTCAGGCACATGTTCTGGACAATGCAGCATTCCGCAAGGTTCCGTGCCGAGGCGGCCTTCAGGTTCACGGTCTGGAGCTGCCTGATCGTCTGGAGTGTCTCCTCAAGAGCACCCGCGTTCCGGAAGATGCCGGCACCCTGCCACATGGCGAGCTGGAGTTTCTTCCTTACCTGCGCCGGGTTCATGCTCCCGGTGAGGAACCCGTCAAGCCGCTTCTGCCACGTATCGACCTGCCGCTCGTCTGCTGTCTTCTGCCGCTTCCCGGCCTTTCCTGCCGCCTCCCCGGCGCGTTTCCCGAAGACCTGCGTCTCGGCAAGGGCATTGCCCCCGAGCCGGTTGGCGCCATGCACACCGCCGGAGACTTCGCCGCAGGCAAAGAGCCCGGGCAGGGTGGTCCGGCATTCGGGTGTGATCCGGAGGCCGCCCATGATGTGGTGGGCTGTCGGTGCCACTTCCATCGGGGCCGTACGGATGTCCACACCGAATTTTAAGAACTGTTCGAGCATCACCGGCAACCGGCTCTCGATCTGTTCGCGGGGCAGGTGGGTGACATCGAGGTGTACTCCCCCGTTTTGTGTCCCCCTCCCCTTGAGGATCTCGGTGGCGATGGCCCGTGCCACCACGTCGCGGGTGGAAAGTTCCATACGGGCGGGGTCGTACGTTTTCATGAACCGCTCGCCCTGTGAGTTTTTAAGAACGCCCCCCTCGCCCCGGACCGCCTCGGTCACGAGCCGGCCCCGGGCATCGTACGGGAAGACCGCGCCGGTCGGGTGGAACTGGACCATCTCCATGTCGATCAGTTCGGCGCCGGCCCGGTATCCCATCGCATACCCGTCACCGGTACCGCTCGACGAGTTGGTGGAGATGTCGTAGACCTTCGTACCCCCTCCCGTTGCAAGGACCGTGCTGTCCGCTTTCATGAGGACAATGGTGCCCTTCTCGTCCAGCGCGATTGCCCCGGTGACCGTGTCCCCGTCCCTCAGCAGATCAATGACGGTATATTCCTGAAGTGTTGTGACATCCGTTGCAGCGAGCCGGTCCACGAGCGTCATCATCATCTCGTGGCCGGTCCGGTCGCCCGCGTAACAGGTCCGGGGAAACCGCTGGCCCCCAAACGGCCGCTGGGCAATTTCGTCCGCATCGGTGAAATCGAACACGGCCCCCCACTTCACGAGGTCCCCCATCCTCAGGGGAGCCTCTTTTGTCAGGATGTTCACGAGTTCCGGATCGTTGAGGTATGCTCCGCCTTTCAGCGTGTCCTCGTAATGGATCCCGCACGAGTCCTGTTCGCGGAGCACCGCATTGAACCCGCCTTCTGCCATCGTGGTGCACCCGCCTTTCCCCACGATGGTCTTGGAGATGAGGACCGTGTCGCCGTACTGCGACGCCTCAATGGCAGCACGGACGCCCGCACCGCCGCTCCCGATCACCAGTACGTGACAGTCCACAACCTCATCTGCAAGCATCTTATTATTTTGTGGATCGTATAGTTACATAAATAAATGGCACGTCCAGAGTGAGAGGAAGAATGAGATTTCTGATGAAATTCGGTGGGACATCCGTTGCCGATGCCCAGTGTATCCAGCGTGTTGTCGACATCCTCGAGAAACACCACAAAGCAGGAGACGAACTTGCCGTTGTCGTATCGGCACAGCGTGGCGTGACCGACCAGCTCATCGCGGTTGCAACGGCTCTTCCCACCGCAAAGGACGATACTGCCATTGTACCCCTGATCCGGGCCTTAAGCAAACGCCATATCACGACGCTCGAAGGAGCGGCACCCGACTACGTTGCGGAAGTCGGGGCGGATATGGAAGAGCACCTGATCCGGCTCCAGAACATCCTCTTTGCGATCTATAACCTGCGGGAACTCACTCCCCGCTCGAAAGACTACATCATCTCATTTGGCGAACGGCTGCTCGCCCCGATCCTCTCTGCTGCCATACGGCAGCGGGGCATTGCCTCGACCGTGATGGATGGCTGCGAGGCCGGTATCCTCACTACCGCCCAGCACGGCGAGTCCATGTCCCTCCCGGACAGTGACGAGCGGATCAAGCGCCGGATCGGCCCCCTCCTCGGGAAAGAGATACCGGTGATCATGGGGTTCATGGGCTGCACCCGCGAGGGGGTCCTCACCACCCTCGGCCGGAGCGGTTCGGATTATTCTGCCTCCATTGTCGGTGCGGGTATCGATGCAGACGAGATCTGGACATGGACCGACGTGGACGGGATCATGACCTGTGACCCCCGGGTGATCAACGATGCCCGCGTGATGACCTCGCTGTCCTATATTGAAGTGATGGAGCTCTCGTATTTTGGTGCGAAGGTGATGCACCCCCGTTCGATCGAGCCGGCCATGAGGAAAGGTATCCTGGTCCGGGTGAAGAACACCTTCAACCCCGGTCACCCGGGCACGGTGATTGTAAGGGACGGTAAGCGGGACCACCGTGTCGTGAAAGCACTCACCTACATCGACAAGGTTGCGGCCATCAACATCTGCGGCGCCCAGATGATCGGGAGGCCCGGTGTTGCAAAGGCGATCTTCACGATCCTCGCCGATCACGAAGTGAACGTGATGATGATCTCGCAGGGTTCGAGCGAGGCGAACATTTCGCTGATCGTGGACGAGACGCATGTCTCCGCTGCGGTGAAGGCCCTTGGCGAGCTGACGAAGCAGGGCGTTGTCCGGCAGGTCTCCCACAACCACGATGTCTGTGCGGTCGCGGTGGTCGGGGCCGGCATGGCCGGGGCGCCCGGCACCGGCGGGCGGATCTTCACGGCGCTTGGCAAGGCGGGCGTGAACGTGATGATGATCTCGCAGGGATCGAGCGAAGCGAATATCTCGTTTGTCGTGAGCCAGAACGACGGCCCGCGTGCGGTCCGGGTGCTCCACGACGAGTTCCATCTTTCGGAGGAGAGCGATGAGTAAGACAATGGCAAAGAAACCTGCAACAAAAAAGATGGCCATAAAGAAGCCCGCAGCAAAGAAAACGCCGGTCAAGAAACCGGCAGCGAAGAGTGCCTATGCCCAGGCCGGCGTGGACATCGACCTTGAGGCAACAGCGATCAAGGCGCTGATCAAAAACCTGAAGCACCGGCGCAAGGGCAGGTACGCGATGATGGGCGCTGTCGGCCACTTCGCCGGCCTCATCGACTTCGGCCCGCTCGCCCTCGCCCTGACCACGGACGGCGTGGGCACCAAGATGCTCGTTGCCGACCAGCAGGAGGACTGGAGCACGGTCGGGATTGACTGCATCGCAATGAACGTGAATGACCTTTACGTCATGAACATGGAGCCCGTATCGTTTGTCGACTACATCGCGACCGACAAGCTCTCGATGGAGAAGATGGCCCAGATCGGCAAGGGTTTGAACGAGGGTGCGAAGCAGGCGAACATCGATATCGTCGGCGGCGAGACCGCCTCCCTCCGCGGTCTGGTCCACGGCCTTGACCTCGCGGGCGCCTGCCTTGGCGTCCAGGAGAAGAAGAAGATCATCACGGGTGAGAAGATCAAGCCCGGCAACAGGATCGTGGGCGTCCCGTCCACCGGTGTCCACAGCAACGGCCTCTCGCTTGCCCGCCGCGTTGTCGAGAAGTACGCGGACTACGATACGAAGCTGAAGAACAAAAAGACCCTTGGGCAGGAGCTCCTCACCCCGACCCGGATCTACAGCGAAGTCCTGAAGGTGACGGCGAAGTGCACGGTGCACGGCATGTGTCACGTGACCGGTGGCGGCCTCCTGAACTTCAAGCGCCTCTCCAAGTACGGGTTCGTGTTCGACAACCCGATCAAGCCTCCCGAGATCTTCTCCTGGATGCAGAAGGCCGGCGACATCTCGGACGAGGAGATGTACCGGACGTTCAACATGGGCATGGGCTATGCATACGTTGTACCGGAGAAGAGCGTGGCGTGCGTGTTGAAGATGGTGAAGGGAGCTCAGGTTGTGGGTGAGGTTGTCAAGGAGTCGGGGGCGTGGCTCGGGGAGATTGAGATCACCTGAAATCCGACTATTAGTATCCTTTTTTATATCCATACCCTCTCAACTGAAGGGTCTTTTCCCTTGAGAAAAAATTTTTATATTTTTTTTTAAAAACCTAAAAAAGTACTATGGCCGTGGAAGTATTATACACCAAGATCCATGATATTTTCCGGCGATTACTGGAAAATATCCAGGACGTTATTGTCATCGGAATATGCGTTGTGCTCTTCATCCTGATGCTGAAGGTGATCGCAAGCCTCATCTTCTCTCTCTGGCAGCCCATTGAATTCAGAGTGATTGCAGCGGAACTTATCTATGCCCTCGTACTTGTCGAGATCTACCGGCTCCTCATCATCTACCTGAGGGAGCACCGGATTGCCGTGGATATCATGATCGAGGTCGGGGTAGTATCCGTGCTCAGGGAAATCATCCTGATAGGTGTCCTTGAGATCAACCCGTGGACCATCATCGCGGTATCAATCCTCTTCATTGCGCTCCTCCTCCTCCTGCACTTCGGGGCGGTCCGGAAGACCGAGTCTGAGGGCGAGATGAAAGGATCGGTCTTAAGGGAGATGAGGAAGAGCTTTGACGGGTACTGGAGAAGAGGATCTGAAGGGGCACCCTGACCCCTCCTGGTTTTTTGATTATTTCCGAAAATTTTTCCGGTGGTTTAACTCTCTTTTTTCACTGTTTCATCCGCCACAACCCCGGCTGCAATCACCATCGCCGGGATCACGAGGTATCGCAGCCCTATCTGCGTTGCATAATCCGGCATCGTCATCCCCAGCAGGCCGACAAGCACGATCAGATCAAGGATCCAGTTGGCAAGCAGCCAGACAATTCCGGTCATGACAGCCTCGCGGGTGAAATCCCGCTCAATGGTCCGGAAACACCAGATAATCAGGATCGCTGCCGTGATCGATCCGACAACGATCATCAGAGACTTGAAGAGCTGTTGGTCGATCAGCAGTCCGCTGGGGCCATAGAACGGGATGGCAACAACAAACGGGATGAGCCAGGTCAGGAATGCGCCAATGAGCCGGCGGCGCCAGGTTGAGGTGAGAGGGAGGGACATGAGAGGACTCCTTTGATGTACTTCTCACGTTGCCGGACGATGAAGATTGATGATCTGATCCGGATATCAGAAATGTTCCTTTACAGATTTCACAATTCAAAAAAATTGTTGTGATTAGGATCGTGAAAAAATCCGGATCAATCGGTACTGAAAATTTTCCGGAGATTTTCCGGAGGTTTGACGCTCTTGGGGGAGTCGAACCTCATATAGTGAGGTGAGACTGGAGAAGAGCCAAGGGCTCTTCGACTTTCGCGGTCGAAGAATCCCGAGGGATTCTTCTTCTCCTCCAGGTTCTGAAGAACCAGTCGGACCCCGCCGCGTAGGCATCCCCCGCAAAGCGATGACGACGTATTACCTATCCACACCAGCGAGGATCGCATGAAGGTAGTACAGAGGCATCGCCGGCGCTTCTGCTCCCGTAGGGTGTCACCTCCGTCGGCGGACTCGATCCAGATCCCCCTGATCTTTCCAAAACGACAACCCGCAGTCCATCCGGACCCGACTTTCGCGGCTGTATTAGCGCTATTTGCGTCTCATTTTTACGACGTAAAAATGGAAAAAATGAGGGACTTAGTCCTTCATTTTCCCGAATTAGTCCTTCATTTTGGGGTACTTAGTCCCTAGGCGCCTGAGGGTGTCAGAATTCTCCGACGGTGAATCCCCGATACGGGATCTTCGGGGGAGCCTCTCCCGAAGGGTTGTACTCTCCGGGGGTAGATCTCTGTCTACGACGGGGGCGCTCCCGGGACCTCTTTATTGTCTTTCTCGGAAACCGGTTCAGTGGCCGGACTGTTCCCTCCTTCTGTCTTGGCATTAATTTCCGGTTCCCCATTCTTGACCGGCTCCCCGCTCTGCTGGATCTCTTCCAGGCCGGCATCGGTCAGCCGGAAGAAACGATACGTTCCGTACTTGTTGTAGACCCAGAGTTCCTTCTGGATCTGCGGCGACTGCGGGAACAACCGGAGCTCGGCAATGATCTCGCGGTACTCGTGTTCGATCTCGCTCGCGGGCGCTATGATCTTTTCAATTCGAATAAGCCGGACAAAGGATACGAGCATCACGGTCCGGATAAAAAAATCGCAGACGCTGTCGGGTGCGTACGTGACCCGCATCACGCAGCCGCGTTTCTTTGCGATGGCAACGGCATCGTTGATTCCTGTTGTTGCTGGCCGGCCGCGTTTCATGAGGTGATCGTCCGGTAATTGGTGTTGTTGGTCATGGGTGGGTGCTCCTGTGATGAATGGTGGCGAGAATCATTGATCGCGCCGGAAAACTTTCATCGCAAGTGTGAGATAACGTATTATTTATATTTATATGATTGATGTGGTTGGATCAATAATGAGAACAGGTGGTCTGAAAATGTTTTAGAATTGGTTCGACGCTCCTGGGAGTCGATCCCTTTCTTTAAAAAAATTGAATTAAAAATTGTTTGAAAAAATTATTCCGGCTCCGGCTCGTACTTCTCCTTCACCACCCTATCAGATTCAATCCCGCTGTTCCCGCTCGGGTCTTCCAGGATCAGCGTGATCGGGAATGTGCCGGTCTTCACTCTCGCAATATCCGCAAGCAATGCAGTGGCATTCTCCTTCTCCACGTCCGTGCCCCAGCGGAAGGCTCCCTTCACCACGTCCACGATCCGGTCGAGCACCCCCTCAACATTGGAGACAAAACCCTGGCAGACCGGGCCGGGATCGATCCGTACCCCGAGCTCCGGGATCTCGATGGCAGCACTCATGCTCCGGATCACCCGGACCGAAAGGTCGTCTTCCGTATGGATGGCCAGGGTGTACCGTGCCGGCTCCCCGTGCTTTATGAGCTGCGTATCGACGAACTTGTACCCGCACGAGGGGCAGATCGCGGAAATGATAAGGATATCAGAAAAATAGGGAATATTTTCCGTCTTATACAGGTATTCGATATCAGTATTGCAACAGGGACACGGACCCGGGACGACTGTCTGCACTTATGCTCCACCGATCTTATCGCGCGAGATCTTGACTGACATGGGGGTCAGCACCACGTAGCGCTGGTCGCCAAGGCCGATGATGTCGCCGTTGACATCCTTTGCCACTTCCTTAAGATCCTTTAAGACACGCTCGTACGAGATCTTGTCCATTTTGAGGCGGGAGATATCGACGATCACGATGTTGCCGGAATAGACCTCGTCCTTGACCCGGGGGGTGTCCTTGAGGTCGCTGATAGTGGCAATCTTAACCAGCAGTGCCGGGGACCCGCTGCCCCGGTCCTCGTACGACGCGAGATCCAGTTCCATATAGTCGTCGTCCGAGTGTGAAGCGCTTTTTCCCAGAAGGGTGTCTATGATCTTAACCATAAAAAAACTGTATGACGAAAATTATTTAATAGTATCTATTTTGGGGCCACCGGATACGGATTTTTCCAGAAAAAATGGGCAAAACTGCCGTTTTTCGCAGATCTCCCGGATCCTCATCCCGCTCAGATCTCGATGTTCCAGATCTCGTCACCGACGTGATGGAACTTTTTCACCATCTTTCCGGCAGAACTGGCACGCAGATCGGGCGCATCAAAGAGGGCAATCCCGATCGCAAGCGGCTTGCCGTGCCGCTCGTCCACGATCTGGACCGGTGCATTCGCCTTCACGTCATCGGTGACCGAGACGATCCCGGGGCGCATGATATCCGCACCGTTTACGACATACGGGATTGCACCGGCATCGACAACTACCCGGCGTTCCGGGAACGGGGACTGGAGTGCGCCTTTGAGTGTCGGGAACACCCAGTCCTCCGTGGCCAGCAGGAGCGGCTTCTTGTTCACCATGAAGAGCGAGACGTTCGCCGTGGTTTCGAGGACTTCGATCATCTCCGTGTGGAAGAGTTCCGCCGACGGCCCGATCTGCTCAGCGAGACGCGCCAGCAGGTCCTGCGCCTGGCTTTTCCGGATCGAATGGCGTTTCTTTACGACAATCTTTTTCATGGTCCTGTCTCAACAATCAGAGCGCAGGCATGAAAAAAATTTGCATGCCCTTGAATTTGCATACCGTTGGGATCCCAGTCCATCCCTCCTGAAACTCCCGGCAGGAAACCTTATTGCCCTTGTGGGATCTACGGTATGTTTAAGTGATCCGCTCGCACACATATATTACTCCAGAGCGATGGTAACAGGGTATTATTATGACCAAACGGCCGTTGGATATTTTGGATCAGGTGTTGAACCGTCAGCCCGTTATTGTATCTCTCAAAGGCGGGAGAGAAATACGGGGCGTTCTCCAGGGATATGATGTACATATGAACCTCGTCCTCGACAAGGCCGAGGAGACAGAGAACGGACAGGTCCAGAAAGTCGGCACGCTCATCGTCCGCGGGGATAATGTAATTTATATCTCTCCATCACTCGAACAATAAGGTGAAACAACATGTCAAAAGGCACTCCATCAATGGGAAAGATGAACAAGTTCACTCACATCGCCTGCCGGCGCTGTGGGAAGATCTCGTTCCATGCCCAGAAAAAAGTCTGCTCTGCCTGTGGTTTTGGCAAGAGCACGAAGATCTCCAACTACAAGTGGCATACAAAGCGACCAAAAACAGTTACGCATTAGAGTTGTATCATGTGCGGAATCGTTGGCATCGAGGATGCTGGCGGTATATCAATCCAGCTCTATTATGCCCTGTACGCTCTCCAGCACCGGGGGCAGGAGAGCGCCGGGATATCAACGTTTGACGGCACCAGTCTCCACAAGTTCAAGGGGAGTGGACTGGTTGCCGATGTTTTCTCCCCCTCTGTTTTATCCGATCTGAAAGGCACGGCCGGTATCGGCCATGTCCGTTACCCGACCACCGGCTCGAATCTTCCCGAGAATATCCAGCCCTTAAACTTCCAGTACCAGAATCAATCCATCTCTATCGCCCACAACGGGAACCTGGTCAATACCTGCGAACTCCGGGCAGAATACGAGCGTTCCGGCCAGATCTTTATCACCACCACCGATACCGAGATCATCGCAAAGATCTTAATCAACGCGCTCAGCAACTCGGGTTCCGTGGAGGATGCGGTCAGCATCTGCATGCACAAGCTGGTGGGGTCCTACGCGACTATCATCATGATCGACGGGGTCCTGTACGGCTTCCGGGACCCGCTCGGGATTAAACCTCTCGGCATCGGAAAGACCGAGCACGGGTACATGCTTGCCTCAGAGAGCGTTGCAATGGATGCCCTGAGCGCAAAGTTCATCCGGGACGTGAAGCCCGGCGAACTGGTACGGATCGATGCGGAGGGGGTCAGGTGCATGCAGGTCGCGGTTGCCGGCAAGTGTGCGCACTGCATCTTCGAATACATTTACTTCGCCCGGGCGGACTCGGTCATTGACGGGGTGCTGGTCTACGATGTCCGACGGCAGATCGGCAGGAAACTCCATGATGAGGCTCCTGTAAATGCCGACTCGGTCGGTGCCCTGCCCGACTCGGGGACGGCGTATGCTATCGGGTACGCGGAACAGTCAAAGATCCCGTATGTCGAGTCGCTGATGAAGAACCGGTACATGGGGCGGACATTCATCATGCCGACCCAGAAGGAACGGGAGAAAGCGGTCCGGATCAAGCTCAACCCGATCCCGGCGCACCTGAAGGACAAGTCGGTGGTGCTGGTGGACGACAGCATCGTCCGGGGCACGACATCGAAGAGGATCATCGGCCTTGTCCGGGATGCCGGTGCACGGGAAGTCCACGTCCGGGTCGGCTCCCCGGCTATCAAGGCTCCCTGTTATCTCGGTGTTGATTTCCCCACGCGTGAGGAACTCATCGCGCATAACCGGAGCGAGGAGGAGGTAAGAAAGAGCATCACGGCCACTTCCCTCCACCACATCTCGCTCGAAGCCCTCATCGAAGCAATCGGGTTTGCACCGGATGACCTCTGCACCGGTTGCCTCACCGGGTGCTACCCGCTCCCCATTGAGGGAGAGAAGGCAAAGACCTGCAACGTGGATTTCGTTGACGGGACGTACCAGGCCAAGCTCGGGTCGTTCGAAGCGTAACCAAGGAACAGAACCCCCCGGGCAAAACCATGTTTTATACAATGTGAAGAGGATATATTACCGTCCACATACAGAGTCCTGATCCCCATGGCCCCACCCCGTATCCTGATTGTCGAAGATGATCCCATCATCACCCACCTGCTCTCATCGATGCTCCAGAAGAGAGGGTATGGGGTTGCAGGATCGGTAACTTCTGGTGAGGAAGCGGTGTTAAAAGCCGGAGAGCTGAGTCCCGATCTCGTGATTATGGATGTTACCCTGTCGGGAACGATGGATGGCATCGATGCAGCCCATTACATCTTCCAGCTTTTCCACTGCCCCCTCCTCTTCACAACGGGTATATCCGATGAGAAACGGCTCGAACTGGCCAAGTATTCCCAGCCGTACGGGATCATCTTCAAACCATTCACGCCGATTGAGATCTCAACGAATGTCGATCTTGCCCTCTATGTCCATAAAACCCGGCCCAAGGGCCATGCGCCGTATCCCGCGGGCGATCCGAAAAAACTCATGGAAATGCTGGAATCGATCGTCATTATGGATAAGCGGGGCCGGATCATCTTTTTCAATCCCACCGCGAGCTGGTGCATCGACCTTCCACCCAAACAGATCCTCATGAAACACTGGCGGGAGGTCATGATGCTCATCAATGACAAGACTGAAGAGCAGCTGAAGGACCCCGTTGCCGAGGCCGCGAGTCACATGTCCGGCGTCATCTATGATGCCGGTACTGCGTTGGTTACGACGACATCCAAACGCAGGAAGGTGAAGGTCAACGTCCGGCCGGTCCTGGATAGCAGCGGAAAGTTCCTTGCAGTCCTGATGTCGATAAAAGAGAAGACGCAAACCGGCGGAGTTTAAAACCCGGGACCCGGCAGGCCTTTTTATGGAGCATATCAGGCAGGCATTCAACCGGTTTGCACAGGACTATGACCGGCAGCGTGAGTTTGTTATCCCGGAACTTCGGCAGTTTTATAGCGCTGCGGTCTGGGCTGCAGCATCACCGGAACCGGCTCCTGCGATCCTCGATATCGGGGCCGGGACCGGCCTGATGAGTGCATACATGCTCCAGAAGTTTCCGCAGGCGCACCTGACGCTCGTTGACATCGCCGAGAACATGCTGGAGATGGCACGAAAACGGTTCTCCGGCCGCGAAGATACCCGGTACATCGTGAGCTATTATTCGAGGGGAGATCTGGGCGGGCCGTACGACATTGCCTGCTCGGCCCTCTCGATCCACCACCTCTCAACGGAGGATAAACGCGAGCTCTTCAAGCGTATTTTTTCCGTGCTCAGACCCGGAGGGATGTTTGTCAATGCCGACCAGGCGGATGGCGAGACCCCGTACTTCCGGGTGCAGTACCTGGATTACTGGAACGGGTTTCTTGAGGCAGGACCGATGACCGGAGAGCAGCACGCGGAGATCCTGAGACGCCGGGACACCCTTGATAAAAACGAGAAACTCTCGGACCAGCTCGCATGGCTGCGGGAGGCCGGGTTCTCCGATGTGGACGTGGTGTACCGGAACCGGATGTTCATCGTGACAGTGGCAAGGAAGGCCTGAGCCATGACGGGTTCATGCGTCCGGATTGCTCTTAATGTCGTGAATACCCCCGTTTAAAAAAAACCCGCAGGATTTTAAATGTCGGGAGAAAATAATCAACCAGTGAAGTTACATGAAAATTCGCGTTTTACCCATTTTTCTCGCACTGTTCCTGATATGCCTGTCCGTCTCCCCCGTTTCTGCAGATACCACCACCGCAGGGATCTCGTCGGTGGCAGCAGACACCTCGGGAACCCCCCCACAGGATGTCTCTGTGTATATCAGCGATGCAATAGCCGCAACAGAGGGACAGGACTGGTCGAATGTCCTTCTCATAACAACGAGGGGTCTTGCCTGGTACCCGGACAATGCCTATCTCCTCAGCCTGCAGGGTTACACGTACCGGAAAATGGGACAGTACCAGAAATCTGTTGACGTGGTGTCACAGGCGATCATGCTCGAGCCAAACGAGATCCGGTTTGCCAACCGGGGATACGGGTACCTTGCGCTCGGGAACTATTCCGCTGCCCTTGCCGATGCCGATGCCGGGATCTCGCATAATGCCACGTATACTGCAAATTATGCGGTAAAAGCGCTCGCGCTCAACGGCATGGGAAGGAACTCCGAGGCTATTTCTGCCATCAGCGAAGCGCTCCGGCAGGTCCCCGGCTCAGCCCATTACTGGCATGTCAAAGGGATCATCCTCTCCGCCGGAGGGAATTGTGACGAGGCATCTGCTGCACTGGAAAAGTCCCTGGAGATCGATCCGGACTACGTGCTGGCGTACCCGGGTTTTGGCACCGCGAGTGAGAAGCTTGCGGCCCTGAATCTCGCGTGCAATCCTGCACCTGCTGCAACAACCCCCGTGAAGTCGCCGCTCGGGTGGATCGTGGTTGCCGGCGCCGCGATTGCAGCCGGGATGAAGCGATAACCCTTTTTAGTGGTTGCTCCTGAAAAATCAGTTCAGGTATTTTTTCACTGCAAGCCATAACACGCCATAAAACCCGGCATTCAGCGTGAAAAGGATGATTGCAAGGACAGGGTCCCGTGCAAAGATGTACATCCCGAACATGAACCCGATGACAGGCAGGATGAGCAGGAAGGTGAAGAGGTTCACAAGTCCGTGGGCCAGAGCCGGGCTCGCAATTGCTGCTGCGAGCGTGTAAACTGCGATGAAGAGCAGATAAAAGAGGACGAAGAAACCCAGTCTCTTCTTTCCGGATGCCCCTTCGATCTTCAGGAATTGGGCCGTCCCGCAAGCGAACCCGACCATGGTTCCGCAGTTCCAGAGGCCGTGCAGGGCAAGGATCTTCGGGTTTGCCGGAGTACGGCCAAACACGATTGTGCCTGCAACCAGACTTACGAGTACAGATACGAGAATGTAAAGTGGGACTGCCCAGAACACAGCGTACTGGATTAGGGTCTCCTTCACCCGTACTCCCGCCGGCGGCACGGACTCCATCATGAGGTCGCTCGTGAAGTATTCCGAGGGGGCAGTAATCCTGACCCGGGTGTATGTTACCGGTCTGAACTCTGTTGGGTAATTGAAGAATTTCCCCAGTTCACCAGCGGAATAATAGTACCAGAAATTCTCGTCGACAAAATAGGACACTTCCGTTACCGGGCGGATTTTGTCGTCCGGCAGTGGCGTCACAAATCCAGTGACATCAATTACAACCGGGATTACCTGTTTCCCATAGATGCTTGTCGGCCGGAGCGGGAAGTATATCCGGTCTGCCGGGAACCGGACAAAGACCCCGATGACATCAGGAGGTGTTCCCGGAGATTTTTCCTCCAGCCCTGCAAGGCTTGCGGATCCTGTCGTGTTGCCCGCGTACGAGATGACAAAGGAATAGTCTTTTCCGATATACTCGTTTAAGAGACCTTCTGCCTCCTGCGGGAGGACAACCCCGTTTTGGGTGACATAGTCCCGTACCGATGCCCCGTCCCGTGCCGTGACCAATTCGGTGACAATCCCCATCTTTTCGATGCGCTCATGGACCACGAAGCCTGCCGGATTACCGTCCGCAGCCTGCGCTTTCTGGAGCGTGAAAAAACCTGCCCCTCCCATTACCCAGAGGGGGAGGCTTGCAGGAAACGTGCCATATGCTGCTGATGAAAGGGCAATGGTCCCGACCGAGTCCCCCGTCACCCGGTCAAGATTTTTCCCCCCGAACCTGGGATATCCTCTCACCATATCGATCTCTATCTGCTCCGGTTGTGCCGGGACCGGAAAGATCCAGACGGTTTTATTCCCCCGGATACTGTTTTCCAGTGTTACCGAGAGCAGGAGGTTCTCGTAGCCGTTCTCATAGTTGATCGCCGCAAGCTGCATGGTCTCCGGCTGGAGGCTCCAACGGTCTTCCAGTCCCTTGAATGCCATACCGTCGGCTGAAACCGGTAAAACCAGGAACGTGAGAAGGAGGAGAAGAAAAAAATAATTCCTCATGTATGAAAAAGGTATGCGATTGCCGTAATATACATGCCGAAATATTCCTGATACGGGGAAGAAAACAAAAAAACCTCTTAAAACAGTCAAGTAGCGAGGGATGGATTTGAACCATCGATCTTCGGGTTATGAGCCCGACGGGATATCCTGACTACCCTACCTCGCTTCCTATAATCAGGGTTATAATATAGTCGGCATCCGCTGATATACTTTACTCACGTCTGGCAGGTGTGGCAGGGATGTCCCGTTCGCTAACATTAAATGAACAGCGCCGTTATATTGAAAATATGGATGATGAGCTTGCCCTCCTCCGGGAGAAGCGCAGGAAGGAGCTTGAGGAAACAATGAAACACGAGAAGAAGACTGGCAGTGTAGAGAATGTCGACGAGATGCACTTCCAGCAGTTTGTGAGCACCAATGATTGCGCAGTGATCGATTTCTGGGCGGAATGGTGCGGGCCCTGCCGGCGGATTGCGCCAATCATGGACGAACTCTCCGCTGAATTTGCAGGAAAGGTCGCGTTTGGCAAGTGCAACACAGACGATAACCGGCGTCTCGCGGTGCAGTTCAACATCGATGCGATCCCCGCGATGATGTTCTTCTCCCATGGCCAGCTGGTGGACCGGATCATCGGGGCATATCCCAAGGAAGCGATCCGGGAGAAGATCATCCGGAAGTTCGGGCTGGACTAACTCTTTTCATTCCCGGGCTTCTCTTGCCCCGCCCGGTTCCGTGCGCCAGCCGCTCACGACAGGGAAAATCCAAAAGGTTTACGCGGTTTGGGGATCCACTAAAAAGGTAATGGGAGATCCGGGCAGCCCCTCTTCGAAGATTGTAAAGTCCCTCGGCCTCGTCTTCGGGGATATCGGGACCAGCCCGATCTATACGATGGGGGCCGTCATGCTCTTCATGGTCCCCTCCTCGTTCAACATCTTCGGCCTTCTCTCCCTGGTCACCTGGACGCTCTTAATCATCATCTCGGTCCAGTACATCTGGCTCGCCATGTCCCTTTCAGACAAGGGGGAAGGAGGGACGATCGTGCTCAGGAATATTCTTGACATGCTTCTCAAGCCCGGGATCGCCGCGTCTGCGGTTTCCGTCCTCACGATCATCGGGATCGCCCTCTTCATCGGGGACGGCGTGATCACCCCGGCGATCAGCATCCTTTCGGCAGTAGAAGGCATCCTGCTGATCCCGGGATTTGAAGGGACCGGACAGTTCACCCTCCTTCTGATCGCCGCCGCTATTGCTATCGGGCTCTTCTGGTTCCAGCGGAGGGGGACCGACCGCGTTGCGTGGGCGTTCGGCCCGGTCATGGTGATCTGGTTTGCTGCTCTCGCGATATCCGGCATCATCTCGATCATCGGTGCCCCGCAGGTGCTCTATGCCTTAAGCCCCACCTACGCGGTGGAGTTCCTGTTTGACAATGGCTGGGCATCGGTCATGGTCATGTCCGCGGTGATCCTCTGCGTTACCGGGGGAGAGGCGCTCTACGCGGATATGGGCCACCTGGGCAGGGAGCCGATTGTCAAGGGCTGGACCGTTGTCCTTCCGGCGCTCGTCCTCAGTTATCTCGGCCAGGGCGCATACGTGATCCAGTCCGACAATACCCATAACGTCCTCTTCTCGATGATCAACCATATCAGCCCCCTCGCCCTCGTCCCCTTCCTCATCCTCTCCATCTGTGCGACCGTCATTGCATCGCAGGCGATGATCTCCGGGATGTTCTCAATCGTGTACCAGGGCATGATGACCCGGTTTATCCCCAAGATGAAGGTCGAGTATACATCACCCGAGCTCCGGTCCCAGATCTACATCGATGGGGTCAACTGGATGCTGCTCGGCGCCGTCCTCCTCGTCATCTTCGAGTTCCAGTCATCAGAGAACCTTTCGGCCGCGTACGGTCTCGCGGTCTCGGGCTGCATGCTGATCTCTGCCATCCTGATGACGATGATCTTCTTCAAGAAACACTCGTATGGGAAGATGTTCATTGCCGGCATCCTCATCTTCGTTGACGTGATCTTCTTCATCTCCACTCTCTTCAAGATCCCGCACGGCGCGTACTGGTCGTTTTTCATCGCCACGATCCCCCTCATCGTCATCGTCACGTTCATCCTCGGGCAGGACCGGCTCCACGCTATCCTCAGGCCCTATCCGCTCGAGGAGTTCCTCCCCCGGTACAGGGAGTCCTATGCAAACCTGCACAAGATCCGCGGGACCGCCCTCTACTTTGTCGGGGATGTACGGAACCTCTCCCCGTACCTCCCCCAGGTCTTCTTCCAGAACGAGATCCTGTACGAGAACAATATCCTCGTCTCCATCAACATCACGGAGAAGCCGTTTGGCGTTACAACGGATTTCGATACCGGTATCGCCCCCGGGCTCCACATCTTCCGCGTCTCGTGCGGGTACATGGAGATCGTTGATGTGGTGAAGTTATTGCAGGAGAAGGGAATCGACGAGAAGACGATCTTCTACGGCATCGAGACCATCGTTTCCGATCAGGCTCTCTGGAAGATCTATGGCCTCATCAAGAAGAACACGCCGCCGTTCATCCAGTTCTATTCCCTCCCCCCCGAGAAGATCCACGGGGTTGTGACACGGGTTGTCATGTAACGCCCGGATTTCCAGGCATAAAAAAGGGGAATTTTTTATTTTCTTATTGTGCGTTTCCCTTCTCGTTCAGCTTTGCGGCAATGATAAAATCGTTCAGCGTCAGGCCGCCCGCAGGGTAGGTATAGAGCGAGACTTCGACCAGCCGTGACTCTTTCATGCAGACATCCGGGAAGTGCCCCTCCTCTGTTGAGAGGGCGGCGATCTCGTTGAAGAAGGCAATGCAGGATGCGGCATCTGACTGCCCGAAGGTTTTGGTGATATGACCGTTATTGAGTGTCCAGCCCGGCACCTGCCCGAGGAGCTCCATAGTCTCTTTGCGGGTAAGCGGGGGAGAGCCGGCCTTATAGGTGGTGCACTTTTTCTGTGCGAGTTCCATGGTTATGTCTCGGTGCGCAGGACAAAAAAAGTTTCTCTACGGGAACAGCAACACCGAGCTGCTCCCGAAATGTATGTCTCTCCACTATGTGGCGGCGGCCGCCGGTTGTGCCTTTCCGATCTGCCACTGCATGACAACCATGACGACAAGCGAGATCGGGAGGCCGATCACGATCGGGTCGACTGCGGTCCACGGGGAACCGAGGAGCGTGACCTTCCCGAAGAGTGCCTGGCAGAGGCCCAGAGGTTTTGCCTCCGCTGCATGGACAAACGCGGTCCAGAAAAACCAGACAGCCGCACCGGCAACCATGCTGCACAGGGCTGCCCTTGTCGATGGCGCCTTTGCATAGACCCCGATTGCGAACGCCGGCAGGAAGGCACAGGCGCAGAGGCCCATGAACATGACCGTGGCCCGTGCGATGATGCTGACCGGCAGGAGGAAGGCGAGGACCGTGGAGAGGACCATCATGATAACGATCCCGGCCTGGTGTGCCTTCATGGAGAGGGCGCACTCTCGTCCCCGTCCCCAGAGATCGCAGATGAGTGCCGTGCCCATCGCATGGTAGAGGGCGGAGAGCGTAGACATGGCGGCCGAGAGGAGCGTCAGCATGAAGACGACCACGAAGATCTCGGGCATTGCCTGGTTGATGAAGAGCGGTATGATTGCGTCAACGTTCCCTCCCGCAGCGTCAATGGCGAGCGTGCCGGATGTCTGGTAGAAGTACACGTTGCTGAGTGCACCGACCGTGAAGGCGACACCGGTCATCATCAGGATGAACGGCCCTCCGACAAGGATCGCCCGGTTTAAGGACTTATCGTCCTTTGCCGTCATGAACCGGACAACGAGCTGGGGCTGGGCGAGCACGCCGATACCGACGCCGAGGACCAGGGTTGTTACAACGGTGAACCAGATGGGGGAGCCGAGCTCCGGCATCACGGTCCACCCTGCCATACCCTGGCTGGCGAGGGCTTTCGGGACAAGGTCCGCCATGTTGGTGAGTGCCGTGGATCCTGCGGCAAACCCGCCGACAGTAACCAACGTGAGTGCGAGAAGGACGGTCATCCCGATGAGCATGAGGGTTCCCTGGAAGGCATCGGTGTACATCACCGCAATCAGCCCGCCGAATACAACGTAGATTGCCGTGATGACGGCAAAGAGGATCAGGGACGTCGCATAGTCTATGCCGAGCGTGGGTTCGATGAACCGTGCACCCCCTATGAGGATCGCAGCGGTGTAGAGAGGCATCGATATGACAATGATGAACCCGGCGATGTACTGCATGAGCGGGGACTTGTAGATCTTGCACATCAGGTCCGGGAACGTTACCGCACTGAGCCTGTGCCCGATCTCCCTTGTCTTTTTGCCGAAGAGCACGAAGGCGAGGAGGATGCCGACACCAATATTCAGGACCGTGAGCCAGATCAGGCCCATGCCGAGGTTCGCCGCCTGCCCTCCAAAGCCAATGATGGCAGAGGTGGAGATGAACGTGGCCCCGTACGAGAGGGCGATTATCACCGGGTGACTACATCGCCCTGCAACCAGGTAATCCTCGGCACTCTTTGTCTTTTTGTAGCCGAGGTAGCCGATGATGAGGGTTGCTGCAAGGTAGATGAGCACCAGCACCGCCATCGTCAGCGTATCAACTGCCATTACTGCCGTCCCCCTCGTTCCAGTACAACAAGCCGTACACGATACACGCCAGGGCCAGCCCGATGGACAGCCCATAGCCGAGCAATATCTGTGGATCAGGAATTCCAAGGATCATGAGAAAACCTCTGGTAAACTCTTTCATCGACATTACGCGGGGACCAAGACGAACGAAGGTCCCCTATCTAAAGAAGAATGCGAAGCCGGGGCTCTCGAAAGAAACAGTAGGATATGCCCCGTGCGATCTCATTGTTTACCGGATCATATTCTGGAAACCGGTATATATAACGGTTTTTAGTTGCACCTCAATGGATGGGAAAGGCCATTACACCACAGGCACAATCACTTTTAAGAAAATCGTGACATCCGTCTTTTTATCCCTGCACGAATCCCTCCAGCAGGTGCTTGCCCAGCGGCTTGACTGGTCCGAGCTGCGCGAGGTACAGGAGCAGTCGTACGCAGCCGTGACTTCCGGGAACGACGTGCTGGTCATTGCCCCGACAGCAGGGGGCAAGTCCGAAGCGGCCCTGATCCCGGTGATGGACGATATCCTGAAACATGGCCGGCCCGGTGTCACCTGCCTTTATATCTCCCCGTTGAAAGCGTTGATCAACGACCAGGAAGACCGTTTTGCAGCCTTCTGTGTCCCGACTTCCCTGTCCGTGAAGAAATGGCACGGGGATGTGCCGAAGGGGGACCGTTCATGGAAAGGGGAACCCCCCCACTTCCTGATGATCACCCCGGAGTCCCTCGAAGTCCTCCTGCAGGAGCGGACCCTTTCCGCCGATCTCCGGCAGGTCCGGTTCATCATCATCGATGAACTCCACGCGTTTGTCGAGACCGACCGGGGCGTCCATCTTAAAGTGCTGCTGGACCGGATGGACACAATCACCGGGCGCCAGGTCCAGCGGATCGGCCTCTCGGCCACGACCGGGAACCCGGAAGAGGTCCTGCGCTGGCTCTCGGATGACCGGCATGGCACGGCCCTGGTTGCAATCCCCTCCCCCCCGCAGGAGAAACGGTTCAGTTTCCTGGTCGAGCCCGAAGAACGGAAGCGGATCGATGCAATCGCCGGTATTGTTGCCGGCAGGAAAGCGCTCGTGTTCGTCAACAGCCGCAGCAGTGCGGAGAACCTGGCGAAGTCCCTGCATGGCCGGGTTAAGAATCTCCACATCCACCACTCCTCCCTGTCCACGGAAACGCGGAAAGCCGCGGAGGATGCCTTCCTGTCGCAGGACGGGGCCTGTATCATCTGCACGAGCACGCTCGAACTGGGTATCGATATCGGCGACCTCGACGTGGTGGTCCAGGTCGGGCCTCCGGATTCGGTCTCCTCGTTCCTCCAGCGGATGGGCCGGAGCGGGCGGCGGGGGATGGCGGCATACGTATCATGGGTGCTCAAGGACTCCTGCGAGCTGCTGTGCTCCTGTGCCATCATCGAATGTGCGATGGCCCGTGAGGTGGAGAAGCTGCGCCCGCCGGAAAAACCGTTCAATGTCCTGCTCCAGCAGCTCTTTCTCTTCCTGCACCACCATCCCCGGTCAAGCCGGAGGAAGATCAGCACAGAACTCCTCTCCCACCCGGTCTTTGGCAGCATCAGCAGGAAGGAGCTTGACCAGGTATTCAGGCACCTCGTCGCGGGGGGGTATATCACCGCCGATGGCGAGATGCTGATGCCCGGCACCGAGGCGGAACGGGTGCTCGGGAGGTCGAACTGGAAAGACCTGTACTCGGTGATCAGCGGTGGCGGGGAGTACCGGGCGATGACCCCGGAGGGGGAACTTGTGGGCAAGCTCGATGCCCGGTTTGTCAACAGCCGCAGCGAAGACGGCATCACGCTGGGTGGGCGCGAGTGGTCGATGGTGAAGTGCGATGAAGGGCATAATATCGTTGTCGTTGTACCGTCAGGATCCGGTGCGTCCCGGACGTTCTGGACCGGCAGCGGTGGCGATAACGGGTTATCCCCGCTGGTCTGTGAACGGATTGAGATGATCCGGATGCGGGGAGAATCCGTGCTGCCCCTTGGAGATCGTGAAAAGGAACAGCTTCAGCCCCCCCTCTTAAAAATCCCGGAGGGGACCGGGACGCACGGGCTGTATATTCTGGAGAGGAACACACCCGGGAGGCGGGAAGTTGTGGTTTACTCCCTGCACGGGAGCCGGTTCAACCGTGTCCTTGCCATCCTCCTCAGGAAATGTCTTGGTGCAAAGGCACGTTCCCGTTCCACGGATTTTGTTGTCCGGGTCACCGGTACAGGAAAGACCGGTGCCGGAAAAAAAGTTGCATCTGCACTGGAGTCTGTAAGGAGCATGAATCGTGACGAGATCGGCGCCATGCTCCCCATTCCCCCCCGGGATGGCTGGAAGTTTGCCGGCCTGCTTCCGGATAACCTGTTCTCGGCGTGTGCGTTCTCCGACTATTATCATATCGGGGAATTTTTCGAGGAACTTTCATCTATGGAGATCAGACTTCTTCCAACCCCGGATCCAGTACCCCCCGGTATGCCGGAATAACCGGGAGAGCAGTTCGGATCATATTTTTCTGGTCAACTGTCGAAGGTAACGTATGCAGAAATGGATCGTGCTTCTTGTCCTGGTCACTCTTTGTGTACTGGTTGGGGGGTGTACCAGCGAGGTGCCTTCAGAACAGCAGTCAGCTCCTGTGCCTACCCCTACCCTGAAACAGACGGCCGTGTCGCACACACCTGTGCCAACAGCGACAGCGATCCCGGTCACGACCCTCAAGGTCTCGGACAATACGATTATTATCAAGAACAATGCCTTCACTCCCTCCGCAAACATGACGGTGAAGGTGCACTCTACTGTGCGATGGGTGAACAGCGACGATCACCCGCATAATATCGAGTTTGCCAACAAGGTATTCTCCACGTCCCACTACCTTCTCGGAACCAGCCAGTCTTTCAGCCAGCAGTTCGACAGCCCGGGTATATATGACTATGACTGTCTGGTATACCCAACCATGCGTGGTACGATCACCGTTGTAGAGTAAACCCTGTCTGAAGCAGTCTCCTCCCATCTCACTTTTTTATAGACTATCCCTCGTTTATCAGGAAATCAGTACGTCTCGTACTGGATCTGTGATGAAACGGGGATAAAAAAAGAATTTTACAGCCCGAAAAGGCGGAGTATGGCACCGACAAGGATGCCGAACATGGATGTGGATGCCGAGAGCATGCCTAAGAGTATATACCCTGCAATCGCACCGATCTTCAACGGAATATAGGTACGATTCAGGTTTAGCCTCCGTACGGCGCGAAAGGATCTCGCGTCTGCGGAGATGGTGGGTTTGTTCTGCTTTATCCGGATCATACCTGTTCACGTATCCTGCATACAGCCACAGATGGCTCTGTAGTAGCACTGTGTTATTATCATATAATATGAACACGGCATATTTATTACTTTTGAAAATTCAAAATATAAAAAAACCTGATATATGGGATTTTTCTTGAAAAAACCGCAGAAATAAACGTTTTTACAAAATTTCAGAGAGTGAGGGAAGGGAATGAACAACCATACCTGCAGGATAGCACAATACACGAAGAAAAGCGGTCTTTGAACGCCGAGGGGGAGATTTGAACTCCCGAGGCGCGAAGCGCCAGTAGCTTTCGAGGCTACCGCCTTCCCGGGCTAGACTACCTCGGCAACCGGTTCTCTATTTTTTCTCATCGATTGCTCTAATAGTTATCTGAATAAGAGCGGAAAGATGGCCGGGGTCAATGAATGAATTTCGATAACATGGTTAAAAAAGGGGCTGGATTTTATGATATTTACATCATGGGCGGGGCGCCGGCCCTGCCACCCTGCTGGGTAATCATCATGTCATCGACACGAATGAGCATGACGGCAGTCTCCGATGCGCTCTGTATGGACTGGCGCTTTGAACGCAGGGGCTCGATGACGCCTTCTGCCAGCATGTCCACGACTTTTCCCTCATAGACATTCAGGCCGGCATTTTTCTTACCCTTGGAATGGATGTTCTTGAGCTCGACCAGCTTGTCGATCGGGTTGAACCCGGAGTTTTCCGCAAGTGCGCGGGGAATCGACTCGTATGCTGCTGCATAGGCCTCGATTGCGATCTGCACGCGGCCGCCGACCGTCTGGGCATATTCCCGGATCTTCATGAGCAGTTCGGTCTCGACTGCCCCGCCACCAACGACGTAGGTTCCGTCTTCCATCGCATCCATAACAACGCGGGTTCCGTCAACTACTGCCCGCTCGAGTTCGTCCAGCAGGTAATCGCTGGTGCCGCGGAGGAGGATCGTGATGGTCTTGGGGTTCCTGCAACCGGAAATTCTGGTGACATTCCCTTCAGTGTCTTCCTCGATAAGGTCCGCGGATCCAAGGTCCTTTGAGGTCAGTGCTTCCGGCTTTGAAACAATGTTTGCGTGGAGTGCCCGAGCGGCATACTTCATGTCCTTTTCCGGCACATCTTCGATGGCAAGGACGCCGGCCTTGGCAAGGTAGAACTGGGCGCTGTCCGAGATTCCCTTCTGGCAGAGGAGGACGTTTGCACCGCTGTCAATGATTGCATCGGCGAGTTTATGGAGTGCCTCGCGCTCCTGCTCGGAGAATGCGGTAACCTGTTCGGCAGAGGAGATCTTGATCTTTGCCTTTACCTGGGTCTTGGTGATCTCAAGGGGGGTTGCAACCATCGCAACCTTTGCCTTTGTGATCTTCTTGGGCATGCCGTCGTGGACGCGGACCTTGTCGATCACGACGCCGCGGATCAGTTCGGCGTCGTCAATGGCAGCGCCTTTCTGCTTCTTGATCATGACATCATCTTCATCGACCGAATACTTCCCGTTGACCTTCTCGGCCACGGTCATGACAGCGTCGACAATAATACCGTCAAGCTTCTTCTTGACCTGCTCGATTGACTTACCGGTGATCGCCGTGTCGGCGATCTTGAGCAGGGTCTTCCGGTCGGACGGGTCGACTTTGAGAGAGAGGCTGCTGGTGATCTCAAGGGCTTTTTCCATGCCCATGCGGTATCCCTCGGCGATGACGGTCGGGTGGATGCCCTGTTCGAGCATGCCCTCGGCCTGTTCCATCAGGGCGCCGACGAGGATGACTGCGGTGGTGGTCCCGTCGCCGACTTCATCGTCCTGTGTATGAGCGACCTCGATCACCATCTTTGCACCGGGGTGCTGCACGGCAATCTCGCTGAGGATGGTCGCGCCATCGTTCGTTATGACGATATCGCCCGAGCCGCTGACAAGCATCTTGTCCATGCCCCGTGGGCCAAGAGTGGATTTTACAGCGCCAGCGATTGCCTTTGCTGCCGTAATATTCGAGCGCTGGGCTTCCTTGCCGCGATTACGCTCCACATTTTCTTTTAGGATGATAATTGGCTGTCCTGATAGCATAGTATATCCTCCGATGTTGTAAAAGGTGGAATTGAACTTCTATATAAATTATGCTGTAAATGTTCTGGAAAAAAGGAGAGATCAGTCGATACGGGAGATTTTAAAGAGCGAATAGACCGGGACGCCATCAATGTCCTTGATACCGCGCTTGTCAAAAATCACCCAGATGGCGACCGGTGTGGCATTATGTTTCTTGAGGTACTTGACGACTTCCTTCATGGTATTGCCGGAGGTGATCACATCATCAACAATGATGCACCGCTGCCCGTTCACGGAAGCGAAGTTCCCGCTGATCGAACCTGTCGGGTGCTCGCTCTGGCTCTGCTTGGAGGGATGGTATATGGCGAGCTGGGCAGCTTCCTGGACTGCAATTACCGTGGCGAGCGGGATCCCTGAGAGGGCAATACCCACGATCACCTCCGCTGCCGGAGATCCGGTGGTCTCATCCATCCGGGACTGGTAGTACCGGTTCATGAGCATCAGGGCTGTCTCTTCGAGCAGGGACGCCTGGCTGGAGACGGCCGTCCAGTCGATGTGGACGTCTTTGGGCGCGGTTGTTCCCTTTGCCTGCGTCAGGAGCCACGTTATGGTCTCCATGGAAAGGGAGAGTTCATCAGCAATCTGACCCGGGCTGTGCCCCTCTGCAAGGAGCATCTTTGCCCTGCCAATCAGATCGTCAAGCGAAGACATGAACAAAGCTTTGCCGGTATCTATTTAAGTTTTCTTTTAACGGTTGCGCCGCAGACCTGGCACTCGCCATCGTGGTCATAGTACCGCCCACAACCCGTACACCGGTATTTCCAGTGAACCCGCTTCGCCTTGCGCTGGCTGATGGGGTGTGTCTGCACTCCGAGGACCGTTGCGACATTCTGGATGGCAAAATCGTCGGTAAACAAGACCGCTTCCAGTTCAAGGGCAAGGGCAAGGAGGTCCCGGTCGGTACCGGAGATCACGCTGGCATCCCGGCTCGTGGTGGCAGCAGCGGCCACCCTCTTCAGGCTCCCGCTGCCCGGTGACATGACCACAAGTCCCCCGGCACAGAGTTTTTCATAGTTCCCCCTGGAACGGATATCGCGGAGCTCATCGCAGACCGAGGGAGTCGTGAACAGTTCTCCTTCCGGATGCCAGTCGGAAAAAAAGACGCTTGCATCGAGAATCGCTTTCATAACCGGGGACCTGTCGGGAGATAAAAAGTGATCTTGGAAGCTGGCATGGGATCAGGATTTCCGGATCGCCCCGGCAATCCTCTCCGCAGCAGATATCCTGCTACATGCCCGTTCGATCGTATCGCTGCAGATCACGTCACGGATGCCGGTTGCCATCAGCCGGGCATATGCACCGCTTGCGAGAACGCCGTGGACACATGCCGCGTACACATCGGTTGCCCCCTGCTGGTAGAGCATACCGGCGGCGGTTGCGATAGTCCCGCCGGTTGAAATAATATCATCGACAATGACCACCGGGCGGGCAGCAGCACTGAGCGTCTTGGGTGCCATCCTGACTTCAGTACCATTCAGCCGCGTCTTGTCGAGGTGATCGAACTCCCATTTTCCAACCGATGCGACCTGTCCGGCAAACGCAAGGGCGCCGTCATCCGGGGCAAGAACGAGCGGGTCTTTGAGGTTGAGGGATTTGATGTAGGATCCGATATCATGTGCAATAGAGAGGTTTTGCGCAGGCACGGCAAAGTGTGTCAGCACACCGGGGTCGTGAATATTTATCGTGAAAATTTCTGATACGCCCCGGCTGAGCGCCTTTGCCACGACCCGGGCGGAGAGCGGTTCACCTCTTTTGAATTGCTTGTCCTGCCTTGCATATGCCATGTAGGGGAGGACCAGCTGTGTACGGGAAGGCTCGCAGGCATCGATCAACAGCAACAGCTGGACCAGGGCGTCATTATCGACAACACTTCCGACAATGACCGTTTCATCGTCCAGATCTCCTGCAAGAAGGTAGTGCTCCCCATCCGGAAACCGGGAAAACTTTACATTGACAACAGGCACCTGGAGCACGTGTGCAAGATGGGCACCGAGGACCTGCGATCGTTCAGTACAAATCACTCTCATGGTATCGTTCCTGATTCCCGAATCATCCGGGCGGGGATATTCTCAACCAAGTAAATATACGATAAAGTGTATTGTAGTTTTCCGCTTTGAATTGTTCGGGAAATCTCATGCTCCGCGATCCGGTTTTCATCATCTGCCGGGCCAGCTATCAGCTGAAAGTACTTAAACTATCATGAGACATTGTATATGAAAATCCAAGGGTAGGAAGAGGGTAAAACCGCAATGGAAAATTCTGAAATACAGCCCCCGCAGGAAGAACCGACCCCGACGGAAGGTGCAACTCCTGTGGTGAGCACGCCAGAGGTTACCGGTGCGACGTCATCGCAGATCGAAGTCCCCGCCAAGCTGATCGACCAGGTGATCGGCCAGGAGCGTGCGGTCGAGGTAATAAAAAAGGCCGCGATCCAGCGCCGGCATGTCATGATGATCGGCAGCCCCGGTACCGGCAAGTCGATGCTCGCAAAGGCGATGGCAGAGCTCCTGCCAAAAGAGGAGCTGCAGGACATCCTTGTCTACCCGAATTCCGACGACTCCAACAACCCGGTCGTGCGGACCGTTGCCGGTGGCCGTGGCAAACAGATCGTCGGCGCCCACAAGGCCGAGGCGAAAAAGAAGACCCAGTTCCGGCAGACCCTCTTAATGCTCCTCCTGCTGGGAATTGCCGGGTATGCAATCATCACCATGCAGCTCCTGATGGGTCTCATCGCCGGTGCGTTTGTGTTCATGGCATTGCGGTATTCAACCCCCCGTGAAGAAGCGATGGTTCCCAAGCTCCTCGTCTCGAATGATACGAAGAGCATTGCCCCCTTTATCGATGGTACTGGTTCCCATGCCGGTGCTCTCCTCGGCGATGTCCGCCACGACCCGTTCCAGAGCGGCGGCCTTGAGACACCGGCACACGACCGCGTCGAGGCCGGTGCGATTCACCGCTCGAACGGCGGCGTCCTGTTCATCGACGAGATCAACACGCTCGACCCCCATTCCCAGCAGAACCTCCTCACGGCCCTGCAGGAAGGGGAATTCCCGATCACCGGGCAGAGCGAACGTTCGAGCGGTGCCATGGTCCGCACGGAACCGGTCCCCTGCAGGTTCGTGATGGTGGCGGCAGGCAATCTCGATGCGATCCAGGGAATGCACCCCGCACTCCGCTCCCGTATCCGCGGGTATGGTTACGAGGTCTATATGGCCGAGAGCATGGACGATACCCCGGAGAACCGCCAGAAATATGTCCGGTTCATTGCGCAGGAAGTCAAGAACGACGGGAAGATCCCGCACTTCGACCAGAGCGCCATTGACGAGATCATCCGGGAAGCCCGCCGCCGCTCCAACCGCAAAGACCACCTGACCCTGAAGCTCCGTGACATGGGCGGCCTGATCCGGGTTGCAGGGGACATCGCCCGCCAGGAGAATGCGGCGATCACCACGGCAGCGCACGTGACGACTGCGAAGAAGACCGCACGGTCTATCGAGGACCAGGTCTCGGACGAGATCACCCGTCACCTCAGGGAATACGAGATGACCGTTGTGGAGGGTACCCGGGTCGGCAGGGTCAACGGCCTTGCCGTCACGGGCAGCGATGCCGGCTCCGTCCTCCCCATCATGGCCGAAGTGACCCCCGCACAGGGTGCCAGCGGCACGGTCATTGCAACGGGGATGCTCAAGGAGATCGCCCAGGAATCGATCAAGAATGTCAGTGCGATCCTCAAAAAATTCACCGGCAAGGATGTCAAGAATATCGATATCCACATCCAGTTCATCGGCACCTACATGGGTGTCGAGGGAGATTCGGCATCCGTCAGCGTGGCAACCGCTGTGGTGAGCGCTATTGAGGGTATACCCGTCAGGCAGGACCTTGCCATGACCGGGTCCCTGTCGGTCAGGGGAGATGTCCTGCCGGTTGGCGGTGTGACCTACAAGATCGAGGCTGCAGCGAAGGCCGGGATAAAGACGGTCCTCATCCCCCGGATGAATGTCGGGGACGTCCTCATCGAAGAGCGGTTCAAGCCGATGGTCACCATCATACCGGTCGACAGTATTGAGGATGTCCTCAAGATCGCGCTTGTCCCGGAAAATTCCGATGGTTTCCTTATCAAACTCAAGAAGATGGCGATGAGGTCAACCGCGATGATCGCAGAAGTACCGGCAATCAACCCGTCAACAACGGCCTGAGCGCAATGCACGGGATCTCCTACTATGACCTGCGGCACGTGACCGGTGAGATCACCCACATCGAGATCGACAATGCGGTCGTGGAATCCGCCGGGACTTCCCTTTTTAACAAGGCGATCCTCCGCGTCCTCGTCAAATCCGGCTGGGGCATCCTCCAGATCGACAATTATACGCCCTGTTCCGGTACGAAATTCGATGAACTCCTCGGGAGGGCCGCACGGCTTGCGGGTATCACCGAAGAGCATGTCGTGCTCGGGGATGCACCCCGGGGCACGCTCGCAGTACCGCAGCTGAAAGAGAACCCCCGGGATGTCAGCATCGAAGAGAAGTCCGCACTCCTTGCCGGTATCGAGAAGAGTGCCACCCGGCCCGGGATTGTGAACCGCCGGGCAAGTTATATCGAACGGATCGAACAGGTCCGGTTCTCCGACAGTTCCGGCAACGAGTACTCGTACGAGATGAACCGTTCCGGGTTCAACATCCTTGCGGTGGCGTCCCGGAACGGCAATGTCCAGATGGGATACGAGCGTGAGCACTCTATCAACGGGTTCAACCTCCGGCACCAGCAGAAATCCGGGACAAAGGCGGCGGAGATCGCCGTTGCTCTCCTGGATGCAACCCTTGCCAAAGGGGGTAAGATGCGGGCCGTGCTTGACCCGGAACTCGCGGGTGTCTTTGCCCACGAAGCGGTCGGCCATGCGAGCGAGGGTGACCTGATACAGGAAGGCAACTCTGTCCTGAGCGGGAAGACCGGTGAACGGATCGGGAACGAGACCTTAACGATTGTCGATGATCCAAGTATCCACGAGTTCGGGTTCGATCCGGTGGATGCCGAGGGTGTGGCAGTGGCCCGCACCGAGATCATCCGGAAAGGGGTGATCAATGCGTTCCTGCACAGCCGCGAATCTCTTGCAGCAGTGGGGAACGGCGTTGCCGGCCATGCCCGTGCAATGCCCGGCGAGCCCCCTCTTGTCCGGATGAGCAACACGTTCATCGAAGCAGGCGATTCGACCACGGACGAGATCTTTGCGGAATGCAAGAATGGGATCTTCCTCAAGGGTTCGCGGGGCGGGCAGGTGGACCCGGGACGGGGCATTTTCCAGTTCAATGCGGAATACGGGTATCTTGTGGAGAACGGAGAGTGTACGAAGATGGTCCGTGATGTATCCCTTTCCGGCGAGATCCTCACGACCCTTCACGGGATTATCCTGTGCGGAAATGACCGGATGATGAGCCCCGGGTATTGCGGGAAAGGCGGGCAGAGCGTACCGGTGAGCGACGGCGCTCCTCATATTCTCTTAAACGATGCGGTGGTGGGTGGCAGTGGCGTGGATTGAGCAGCTGATTAAGGAAGGCGGGAAGGCCGTTGACGAAGTCGAAGTCTACTTCGTGGAGGGCACCAGCGTCTCCGCCGACCTGAAACGGAAGAAACTGAGCCTTGCCACGATCTCGCAGGACTGCGGCCTTGGCATCCGGACGATCCACAAGGGACGGATCGGGTCGTCCAGCACCAACGATCCCGGCCGGTGGCGGGAATGCCTTGCCGCATCAGTGGCGAGCGGGAAACTGGCAACACCCCAGGAATGGGACGGGCTGCCCGGGCCGGTTCCGCTCGATATGACCCCGCTCTCGTTTGATCCCTCTATGGAGGTCGAACCAGACTCTGCCAAAAAGCTCCTCCAGGCAATGCTCGACGGTGCCACAAAGCATACGGCCGAGGTGACATCGGGATCAGCAACCCTCTCCTCCATGGAGGTAACCCTCGCCAATAGCCACGGGGTCCGCTATTCCGATCGGAACACGTCGGTATCGGTCTCCCTTGAAGCGATCCACGGGCAGTCAACCGGGTACGAGTTCGACCAGTCATGGACTCTCGATCGCATTGACCCCGAAAACGTGGGGGAGCGTGCCACCTTCTTTGCCAGTGAATCCGCGGATGGAAAGGATATCCCGTACGGGGAATACGATGTCCTCCTCTCCCCCCTTGCCTATGCAGAGCTGCTCGGCAATGTCTTTGTCCCTGCCCTGAGCGGGCGGAACGTCCATGCCGGGCGTTCCCGGCTGGCCACGTCCCTCTCGGAACGGGTTGCCGACCCGATGATCTCGATGTACGACGACCCGCTCCTTCCCGGGGCTGACGGGAGTGTCCGGTGGGATGCGGAAGGGTCCCCGACCAGGAGGATTGATTTCATCCGCGACGGTATCCTGTGCGCCTTCGCGTACGACCTCAAGACTGCATCACGGTACGGGAAGAAGAGCACGGCAAGCGCAGTCCGGGGCGGGTTTGGCGGATCACCGGCAATCGGGCATCACAATTTTGTTGTGGACGGGAAACGGGAAACCGTGGATGACGACCGTGTCGTATACGTGCACAACGTGGTTGGCGCTCATACGGCGAACCCGATGAGCGGGGAATTCTCGGTTGAACTCTCCAACGCGTTCTGGGTGGAGAACGGGGAGTTCCAGGAACCGATCCGGAGTGCGATGCTCTCGGGCAATGTCTTCGATCTCCATCACGCCATCTCGGGACTGAGCCCCGCGTCCCGTGCGATCGGGTCGCTTATCCTCCCGTCAGTAAAAATAAATAAACAGCGTATCATTGGTAAATAGGTAAAAGGTAAAACCATGACCAACCTTCTCGTTGCCATAATCCTTGTCATTGCCATCGTTGCTATTGTCTGGTTCCTGGTGAAACAACTCTCGGTCCTTTTAGTAAACGCGGTGCTGGGCCTGATCTGCCTCTTTCTCATCAATTTCCTCCATATCATGGAGTGGATGGGAAAATCCGATCTCGGCTATGGCCTTACCACCCTTCTTATCTGTGCCATCGGGGGACTGCCCGGCGTCCTGATCCTCATGCTGCTCAGTATCCTTGGGATTAGTATCTGAAAAAAAGGGACATCATTTTTAAAAAGATTCCACCTGTTATTATCTTCAGCAACTATAACGACCCGGGATTTTATCGCGTCTCTGCCTCAGTGACCAGACAGATCAATTATTACGTAATGGTTTCCCCCTCATAGATCATCCCCTGCTGATGCACCGGTCGGCTCCTGAGACAACGGCCTTTCTTCATGATCCCTTAAGGTTGATTACCAATGAGACACGATAGTTCAGAATATGAAGCGCCCGGTCAGGATACTTGTTCTTGGTGCCGGAGCGGTTGGACTTCCGCTGGCAGCCAGACTGTCCCGTGTCGCAGAAGTTGTTGCGGTAACAAGGGAGAGTTATGCCCGTGCGATATCCCAGAAGGGGCTCGAGATCTGTGGCGCATGGGGTATTGAGTTCGACAGGTTCACCTGCGTCAGCGAGCTGACGGGAGAAGCGGATTTTGATTATATTCTGATCACGTCGAAATCACAGGATACCGGGGGCCTCTGCCGGCAATACAAAGACCTGATTCGTGCCAGTGAAGTTGCAAGTTTCCAGAATGGCATCGGGAATGAAGAGACGATCTCCGGTTATTCTGATCGTGTCATCGGTGGCGTTGTCCTGACCGGATTTGTCCGTGAAGGGGACCGGGAGATCCGTGTCACGGCCAATGCAGGACCCATGCAGATCGGCCGGTTCCCGGAAGGGCATGATGCAGCGGTCCAGCGCCTTGCGGATATCATGACCCGGGCGGGAATTCCCGTTGAAACTTCAGATCACATCAAGGGGAATCTCTGGTCAAAAAACCTGATCAACTGTTCATTGAACCCCCTTAGTGCCATTACGGGTGTCACCTATGGGGAACTGAAGGAGCCCAACAGCTGGCATATCATCGAACAACTGGTCAGGGAGACCTACACGGTTGTCCAGAGCGATGGGATCAGCCTCCTGTGGGGCGATCCGGAAACATTTCTTGAGTACCTGTATGACTCCCTGATTCCCGTTATGGCCGGGCACACCTCATCCATGTCGCAGGATATTTCACACGGGCATAAGACCGAGATCGATTATCTGAACGGTGCGGTTGTCACGTCCGGCAGACGACTCGGGGTTGCAACACCCTATAATGCCTGCGTATCCGACCTTATCCGGTTCAAGGAGTCTTTTAAAAAGGCAACGCCCGCCCCATAAATGACATCTTCCGGAATGGGGCGGGTTGCGATGAATTGAGGAAATGAGAATCAGGTTTTTCCGGAGTACGGGGAGAGATCCGCGTGATTTCCGGATCTTTACCGGAATTTCAGCACGGTTGCCGCCCAGGTAAAACCGATTCCACTGCCCGCAAGCACAACAAGGTCCCCCGGCCTGATCCTGCCCTCCTCTTGTGCCAGTGCCAGGCAGAACAGGGTATCTGCCGGGCCCATGTGCCCATATTCCCTCATCGTTCTCATGGTCTGGGCTTCCGAAAGCCTGAGTTCTCCCAACAGACCATCCGTGATACTCTTCTTCACCTGGTTTGTAAAGATATGATTGATATCCTGCACTGAATATCCGCTCTTCTCAAGCGCGTCATGGATTACTGTTACGTAGTTTTTCAGGTAGGTGTGGGAGAATATGCCGTCAAGGGCCTTTGGATCCGTAACGCGAAGATAACAATCCTCGCGGTGGGAGCCTGCCACGGCCAGGGGAATCCGGGTCCCGCCACAGGGGACTTTCACGTAATCCACCAGGGACCCGTCGGATATGCTTGCATAGGAGAGCAGCTGGTTTTCCGGATGGTCCTTTTTCAGGACGGCCGCAACCGCCCCATCGGCAAAGGTGAACGAAGAGACCGCGGTCGGGTCGGTATAATTGACCGCAAGGGAGAGTTTGTCGCTGCACACCACGAGGGCGTATTTCTTCTCAGGATCACCTAAGAGGAGCTCTTTGCAGATGGGCAGTCCCAGGTTCCCCCCGTTACAGCCATTGCGTATCTCGAAAGTGGAAGCACGGGATGCCCCTATGCCGGCCTGGATCTTTGCAGACGGGGACCAGAAATTATAATCATAGAAACCAAGACCCCCGAACACAATGATGTCGATCTCATCTGCAGCGATCCCGGCTTTTTTGATTGCCCGCCTGGCCGCGGTCACCCCCATCTCAGCAGGGTGTTCATCCGGGTCTGCAACATGTTTTCTCTCAACGCCAATCTTTGCGGAAAAGACAGATTCGTCAATACCTGACCATTGTGCCATGTCATGGCTGGTTACCGTGTTTTTCGGGATATAGTATCCAATCCCCGATATCCCAACGGTTATCTCCCCGGAACGGTGTGAAGATACCATATCTGTCTCCTCAAAAATCCCTGACCGACAGTGTACGCGGTGATCTGCCTTAATGATTCGTTGGATGTGCCGTTTTAAACCTTTTATCCCGGGAGGTACGGGTTTTTTACAAAATTCTATCTAGGTAGGATGCGAATTTTACGGTAGCATGGAAACCAATATCGTCCAGAGCATTATCACCCTCTTCCAGATGATCTGCGTGATCATCGTTTTTGCCTATCTTTTTACCCGGAGCCGCGTTTTCCAGGAAATTCTTGGAAAGAAGCCATCTTTTACAACCAAGAGCCTCCTTGTCGTCATCTTTGGCCTGCTGTCGGTGTACGGGACGATCAGCGGTGTCACTCTCTATGGGGCTGTACTCAATGTCCGGGACTTAGGTCCGTTCATTGCCGGCCTCTGCTGCGGCCCCTGGGTTGGTATCGGGGCCGGCATTATCGGGGGACTCTATCGCTGTGCCGGCGGTGGCCCGTATATGTATACCGGCCTGATCGCCCCGATCCTTGCCGGATTCATCGGGGGAATCATGTACCTCGCCAACAAACGCGATCTTGTGCCGACATGGGTTGCCGTCGTGCTCATTGCCCTGGTGGAATCCCTCGTCTCCCTGATAGCTATGCTTGTGGCAACGCCGGCATCCCAGTTCGTTACCATTCTCACCGTGGTTGCCATCCCCATGGTCATCACCAATATCGTTGCGGTGTTCATCTTCTCGACGATTATCCAGAACCTGATCAGTGAACGAAAGACGAGGCTCGAGAAGGAGAAACTGGAGACCGAGATGGCCCGGAAGAATGCCGAACTCCAGATCGCTGCAGAGATCCAGAGAAATTTCCTTCCTGAAACGCTTCCAAAGACAGAGGGGTTCGATATCGCTGCAAAAAGTATTCCGGCAAAAGAGGTGGGCGGGGACTTTTTCGATGTGATACCGCTTGAAGTGATGCCCATCAGTTCTTCCCGGACCGGGATCATGATTGCCGATGTCTCCGGTAAAGGAGTACCCGCAGCACTTTTCATGGCCTTATCAAGGATCGTTGTCAGGGTCACCGCAATGTGGTTCAGGAAACCTTCGGAGGTAATCTCCTTTGCAAATCCCATCATCGCAAACAATTCAAAAACCGGCATGTTTGTCACCCTGTTTTACGGTGTCATTGACAAGGATACCCGGACGCTTACCTATGTGAATGCCGGGCACAACCCTCCGATCGTGTTACGGAAGAAGACCGGGGAGATCGAGGAGCTCACGCTCACCGGAATGGCAGTCGGGGCGCTGGAGGATGCAACCTATTCGCAGCAGGAGATCCCGCTCGCTCCCGGGGATGTCATGGTGTTATATACCGATGGCATCACTGAAGCAGTAAATGACCGGGAAGAGATGTATGATCTTCCCCGGCTCATCGAGACCATCCGGAACAACAGCAATTCCTCATCGAAGGAACTTGCGGATGAGATTATCAGCTCCGTATTCGCGTTCAGCGGCACAACGCCTCAGTTTGATGATATCACCCTGATGGTCGTCAAGGCCGGCTGATGCAATAAGCGGGCGGCCGGATCGCATGCCATGTGAATGGTTGAAAATTAAAAAAAAATCATTCCACCGGTACGAACTTCGTTCCATAGTGGATAATGCGGCATTTATCCGTGATGGTCATTATCACTCAAAGCGTTCCAGTGAACCTCAGGTTTCACCATCTTACTCATGCCGTTATCATAACGGAAGATGAGCTTGCGGTCTTCGAGGTTCTGCAATGTCCTTGAGAGCGTGGACTTGGGTATGCCGGTCCGTGCGGAGAGATCCGCCTGGTTCATCTCGCCGTGGTTCATGAGTGCTTCCATGACGGATCTCTCGTTGCCTTTCAACAGGTTCAGCACAATACCGGGGCTTTCACCAGGGACAGGGCCCGGGCCCGGTTCAGTGGTTTGGCCGGGGGAAGTATCGGGACTTTGTCGGATTTCCGGTACCGGCTCCCCGTTCTGGAGAGAGATTATCGCTGCGTCATCCGGTGGCCGGGAATATATCCGGAAAAGAACCATCGTACCGATGCCCAGCAGGAATGCCGTGATGGCAATGATACTACAATCCAGCAGGGTGTATATGCCGGGAATACTTGTTACCGCCGGATCGCCGCCGCTGAATACCACGCTGACGGTCAGGGGGCGGAGGAACGTCAGGGCAAGAAGAAAGACCGATGCTGTAAATATGCCCATGGCGAGCGCGGCTTTTTTATTCAGGTGCATTGTATCGGTTATCCGGTAATATTAAAATAGATTTTTTAGAAGAATAACTTTCAGGTTTTTGTTGTCACTCTCTCACAGGGATTGGAGGGCTCACGCGCACGACATTTTCCTTGTCGAGATCGACATGGACGATGAACGTCGTCTCGTTCCTTGCCGTAGTCGTATTGACGGTCGTGAAGACGATGGAAACGCCGGTCCCGCGCAGAGGAATCTCTTCGGAATTTTTCACCTGGATACGATTGAGCGGCTGAATATCTACGTTATACATCCCGGCTCCAATGATATCCTGGACCCGTGCATCTGCAAGGGCAATTTTTTCTGCCTGTTTTCGTTGTTCAGCGGTTAAGGCCCCGGTTATTGTTTCAGGATCATTCCTGTCGATTAGCAGTAGCATCCCCAGTTTTCCACCGGGAGACGATACCAGTGCCGCGCTCTGGTTATAGGCGACGGTTTTTAATTTTATACTGGTCCTGCTGGCATTAGACCAGTTGTTTGATACAACGGGCCGGGGATAGGTCTCATTTTCTGTTGTTGTCTTTGGAATAATTTCCGATCCATTTTCTGAAGGGGGATCTGAGGCATGTGTCAATTGCGTGTTCTGGACCAGCCAGAGGTCTTCTGTCCGCCCGCTCACACCGTCAACAAGAAATGCAATGGCGAACGCAAATATTAGTCCTGTCAGGATTAACACTCCTGTTACTGCAATAAATTTCTGTTCCATCTGATTTCTCCATTGTTTGTAATCAGCATATACATCTCCGAATAAAGGAATTATGATGGGTGATACGCACCCTCATATTCCTTCAGTGGGCAGTTCCCGTGCGTTCAGGTCATGGTGTAGTATACCGTTGCAGGGTTTGAATCCGGGTTCACGATTGCATATGTCCACTGGCTGCTCGTGTAGGGAACAGATCTTGAAAAAGTTCCCGATCCTCCGGTCTTCCACTCCACGTAATCCCAAGATGGATTGGCCCTATCATAGATGCCTAGAAAAACGCCTTGGTTCGTGGGAGTCCACGTAGCAGAAACACTCACCATGTCTCCGGCATTCCATGAGAAAGGACCCCAGAGATCGGCATATCCGGGAGCTACGGATCCGGATCCACCTTTTGAGGCAGGACTGTGAATAACGCCGATCTTAATACGATCGGGACTTGGTACAGGATCGGGATCTGCCATTGCAATGTTGTCTCCAATTGGTGTCTCATTGTCCACTTTGATAGTTATCTTTTTGATAATCTGCCCATCGCTCATTCCTGCGGTGTCCAGGGCGCTTGCGACCCCGGTCATCAGCAGCGCGATAATCAATATCGCTGCTGCAATTCCTATTCGTTTCATGCTTTTTCACTCCTCGATGTCCAGCATTTTATACTGAACACCATATACTGCATTGAATGGAACGCCATGAGAATATCACGTGGAACGTAGCGTCTCAAAAAAATGGAACGGTTGTTCCGGAATCCTGAACATCATTAATATATCCCGAGTCTATCATGTTTTTCCGGGACCTGATAGGATCTTTCGTTAAAAACAACCTCTCTTAAAAAGAATTGTAAAGATCAACTGATCTCAGATAAGAGATACCTAATGTGGACATGTCATCAGGGGATGAGTGGTGATGAGTTGTTAACTGAACCAATCATTATGACCTCATACTCGTTCTTGTGGTTTTCACCGAACTCCGGCTCAACACGGATGGTGTACTTATGAACCCCGGTCCAATTGGTGGTCAGGAATTGAGATCCGGAATTATCATCCGTCCCGTTTGTTCCATTTAGTGTTTCGTTTGCCTTGTGGACTATTGTCTTTACCCTGACAACCTGCCCGTCACTTGTCATCAATGTATCAGGGCCGTTGGCCTTGAGCCATATATATTTTTCATGCGTTTCATTCGCGGATCCGATATCCGTCTCATTGGTTATGTTGTAGAACTTCGTACGGATAATTTGTCCATCACTCGTCATCATCGTGATACCGGGGCCGATGCCCCTGATCAATATTGTTTTTTCCTGCGTTTCATTCGAGGTCAGGGCGCTTACAACCCCGGTTATCAGCAGCGCAACAATAAGTATCGCTACCGTTGCAGTCACTCCAATCTTTTCCATGTTTTCATGCTCCTTGATGTTCGGCTTTTTTACCGACACCTCATGTCCATGTGATGAAACACCATGAGAATTTCATGTGGAATGCATTGTTCCGAAAAATGGAACTCTTGTTCCGGATACCTGAACATCTTTTAAAGTATCCCGGTAGTATCCCGTTGCTGATCCTGATGGGTGACCGATCTGCCTGATAATTACCATTGGTAAGGTGCGATTCCTGGTTTGGAAAACTTATGAAAAAAATTACTCCCCCGGCACAAACTTCGTGCCATAGTGGATGATACCGCTCTCGCCATCAGTCGCGATCTTGCGGAACACGCTTTTTACCCGCATTCCGATCTTCGCCTCTTTCGGGTCGCAGATGATCTGGGTGGTCATCTGGGGTCCCTCGTCAAGCTTGATGATGGCAAGCACGTACGGCCCGGGGGAAGAGAAATGGTCCGGTTCGGTCTGGATCACCGTGTAGGTGACGATCGTTCCGAAGCCTGCGAATTTGTGGACCGCGATCTTGCCGTTACGACGGCAGTCGGGGCAGAAGGTCCGAGGGGGGAAGAAGTGCCGGCCGCAGGTTGTGCATTTTGTGCCCTCCAGGTTGTACCGCTGGGGGATCTTTCTCCAGAATCGTGCAACGGTCATCTTATACCCTCCCGAGGATGTGCACGGCAACGGTGGCACCGGTGCCGCCTACGTTGTGGGTCATGCCGATCTTCGCGTTCTCGACCTGCCGCCTGCCCGCGTCGCCACGGAGCTGCTGGACGATCTCGCACACCTGCTTGATGCCGGTTGCGCCGACCGGGTGGCCGCAGGCCTTGAGGCCGCCGCTCGTGTTGACCGGGATCTTGCCGCCGATTGCGGTTTCGCCGTCAGCGGTGAACTTGCCGGCCGTTCCTTTCCTGCAGAACCCGAGGTCCTCGATCGCACAGATCTCGGCGATCGAGAAGCAGTCGTGCACTTCCACCATGTTGATGTCCTTGTTGGTGAGTTTTGCCATCTTGAATGCCCTCTGCCCGGCGGCAACGGATGCATCCAGTGTAGAGATATCGCGCCGGTCGTGAAGGGCGATAGTGTCGCTTGCCTGTGCTGTTGCCAGCACCTTGATCGGCGTGTCCGTGAACTCACGTGCCCGATCGAGCGGTGCAACGATGACCGCGGCCGCGCCATCGGTGATGGGCGAGCAGTCGAAGAGCCGGAGGGGCTCTGCAACCATCGTGGACTTCAGGACGGTGTCCAGCGTGATCTCCTGCGGGAACTGGGCAATGGGATTGCGGGCACCGTTGTAATGGTTCTTGACCGCTACCTGTGCCAGCTGCTCGCGGGTCATGTGGTACTTGTGCATGTAATCGGTTGCGATCATCGCGTAGAGACCGGGGAATGTCGCACCGACAAACCCTTCCCACTCGCGGTCCGCTGCGCCGGTCAGGGCGTCGGTACTCGCGCCGGGCTCGACATCGGTCATCTTCTCGACGCCCGCTGCAACGACAATGTCTTCCATGCCGCTCGCGACCGCGATGACGGCCTGCCGGAAGGCAAGGCCGCCGGATGCGCAGGCCGCTTCGACTCGGGTAGCGGGAATGTGGCGTGTTGCCATGCCCGCGTAGTCCGCGATGAGGGCGCCGATGTGCTCCTGCTCGATGAACCGGCCGGCGCTCATGTTACCGACGTACATGGCATCGATCTTCTCTCCCGAGAGTTTCGCGTCCTCAAGGGCAAGTGCCCCTGCCTCCACGAAAAGGTCGCGGAACGACCTGTTCCAGTGCTCTCCGAACCTGGTGCACCCGATACCTATGACTGCTACGTCTCTCATACCTGCATCACCAGTTTCCCCTTGTGTTTCGCGTATTTTGCATAGTCCAGGTAGATGGGGTCCTGTAAAAGTTTCTCAACGGATGGCGCTGCACCGCGGTTGATCTTGTCCTTGATCGCGTCGGTTACCGTGATGTCGAAGGCATCGCTGCCGGCACCGGAGCCGAACGAGCAGACAAAGATCGTATCGCCCGGCTTTGCAATGTCGAGCGTTGCGGCAAGGCCGATCGGGGATGCGCCCGAGTAGGTGTTGCCGAGGCGCGGGACCGCGAGGCCCGGCGTGATCTGTTCCTTTGTGAAGCCGAGGTCCTTTGCCACCTTCTGGGGGAACTTCGCGTTGGGCTGGTGGAAGACCGCATAGGTGAAGTCCTTCGGGCTCTTCCCGGTCTGCTCCAGGAGCAGGTTGCTTGCGCCCTTGACGTGCTTGAAGTAGCCGGGGTCCCCGGTGAACCGGCCGCCGTGGCGGGGATAGTTCTGCCCCTCGCGGCGCCAGAAGTCGGGCGTGTCCGTGGTGAACGAGCAGGTGTGGTTGATGGTCGCAATCGGGTCATCGTTCCCGATGATGTAGGCCGCCCCGCCTGCTGCTGCGGTGTATTCGAGCGCATCGCCCGGTGCACCCTGCGAGACATCGGAGCCGATGGCCAGCCCGTACTTGATCATCCCGCTTTTGACAAGGCCCATACAGACCTGCATCCCGGCCGTGCCTGCCTTGCAGGCAAACTCGAGGTCGGCAGCGGTCATGTTCGGCGTTGCGCCGATGGCTTCGCCCACGGTACATGCGGTTGGTTTCACCGCATAGGGATGAGACTCGCTACCCACGTACACAGCGCCGATATCGGCTGGGTCGACCGCCCGGCGGCGCAGGGCATTGCGTGCTGCTTCAACGGCGATGGTTGCCGCGTCCTCGTCCATGTCTGGCACGGACTTCTCAAAAACGCCCAGGCCCCCGGTAATATCAGATGCGTTTGCACCCCAGACCCGGGCAATCTCCTCGACCTTGATACGGTATCTCGGTATGTATACACCGTACGTAATGATGCCTACCATTCTTTCTCCCTCAGGGTACTCACGATTTTGTTTACATCCATGCTCGTGCAGAAGACAGTGATGCGGTCCTTCTCCGCCATCTTTGCCACGATGGGGTGGACGTCAGGGGCATCGATCCCCTGCAGCACCACGCACCGCGGCTTGAACGGCGTGACGCGGATCGCGACCATCGGTGATTTGCCGGTCGAGACGTTGGTGAAGACCAGCGCCCGCTCGGTGCTCCAGCCGTAAATGCGGTTGAACTCATCGGATGAGAGCTGCATGATCGCGTTGAGGCTGTTGACCACCGTGTAGCCGAAGATGACCTGGTCCATCGAGCCGCAGAGCAGCGAGCAGCCGATCGCCTCGGAAAAATCCTTTAAACCGACCGGTGCTTCGTACTCGTGAAGGGCGTAGATCACGTCATCCTCGACATTCGAAAAGAGCATGGTTGAAAATTTCTGGATGTGTTTACCGCCGGCCTCCTCGTCAATGGCAAGGAGCGTGTCGACAATCTTGCCGACAACGGCAGTGCCGGGACTTTTCCGCCTGCCACCCTCGTAATCGCTGATGACTGACGGGGAGACGCCAAGGCGGTCCGAGAGGACGCCCGGTGCGATCTCAAAGTTCACGCGCCATTTCTTCAGCGCATGCCCCGGTGAGTCCGACAGCGTAATTTCACCTGCCATCTTCTCGGCAAGCTGGTTCCGCAATCCGGATTTCATGCTCATAACCAAGGAGCCCTAGTGTTATATAATTAACGAACGTAGATTCGACACAAAACGAACCCCGACGAGGGATTGCATGAAGAGCAACCCATAAATAAGAAGCATCTCAATTCTGATAAGCATGATAGCAGCAGAGGATCTCCAGTGTCTCAAGGCGCTTGCGGTACGGGGCGGGTGCCGCGGCCCGATCTTTGTTTCCACCCAGAGCATCGGTGAAATGCTCGCGATCAGCCAGCAGACTGCGTCGCGCCGGCTCAAGAGTCTCGAGACGGCAGGATACATCACCCGGACCCTCTCAGCGGATGGCCAGCACGTGACGGTGACAAAACCCGGTGAAGAGGTACTGCGGAAAGAGTACCAAGAATACAGCCGGATCTTCTCGGAAGGCGGGAATGCCTACCAGCTGAGCGGTGCGGTGGTCAGCGGCATTGGCGAGGGCAAATATTACATGAGCCTCGGGCCGTACAAGGAACAGTTCGCTGCCTGCCTCGGCTTCGAGCCGTACCCGGGCACGCTCAATATCAAACTCGCCCCCTCCAGCGTAACGATCAGGAAGAAGATCGACGCGCTCGACTGGACCCGGATCAAGGGCTTCTCCACGGATGGCCGGACGTTTGGCGACGCCCGGTGCATCGCGTGCCGGATCGGCACGATCAAGTGCGGCATTGTTGTGCCCGGCAGGACGCACTACCCCGACGACCTTATCGAAGTGATCGCTCCCATCGCCCTCCGGCGGAAACTCGGTGTCGAGGACAATGACAGCATTAATGTCGAGGTGGGGCAGTGATCGACGACGCCCTTGCGGCACTCCGGGACGGGAAGTTCATCCTGCTCTATGACTTCGATGACCGCGAGGGTGAGACCGACTTTGCGATCCGGTCCGATGCCGTTACCCCAAAGGATATTGTCCGGATGAGGAAAGACGGTGGTGGCCTCATCTGCACGGCTGTCCACCCGGTTGCTGCGCAGAAGCTCGGTCTCCCGTTTGCGAGCGACGCCCTCCGGGCGATTGCCGTTGCAGAACGGGAAGGTGACATCCCGTACGACCGGAAGAACCACTCCTCGTTCTCGCTCTGGGTGAACCACCGGAACACCTTCACCGGCATCACCGACCGTGACCGGTCACTGACCGTGAACGCGATCGCCGAGCAGGTGAAGCGTGCCCTCAATGGCGGCAACGTGAACTTCCACGAGACGTTCAGGACGCCGGGCCACATGGCGCTCCTCCGGGCTGCAGATGGTCTCCTCGATGTCCGGAAGGGACAGACCGAGCTCTCGATTGCCATGGCCGAGATGGCCGGCATCACCCCCTCGGTCACGATCTGCGAGATGCTGGACGACGAGTCCGGCTATGCTCTCTCGAAAGAGGACGCGAAACTCTATGCCCGCAAGCACAAGCTCGTCTTTATCGAAGGCAACGAAGTACTTGAACGGTGGGACGAAGAGAAGAGCCAACGAAAATAGAATGAAAAATTTGTTTCCTTTTCTTTTTTTATACCAGTTTAACTGAATATCCCTCACTTCTTTCCCTGTATTCTCCGGATGACCTGTTCGCGGATCCGAACCTCACATCTTTGGCGTAACAGCGCATGCCATCAATTTTATCATTCCTTCCATTCCATGATAATGACATGAAAGTCCCGCTCACCGAACTCGAAGACCGGCTGGAGCGCTTCCGGGCACGGATGGATGCAAAGCAGCCCGGCTGGGAGCTTGCGGCCATCACTGGCAAGATCCCCCTTTACTACTTCACGGGCACGATGCAGGATGGCCTGCTGCTCATCCCGCAAGACGGCGATGTGGTATTCTGGGTGCGGCAGAGTTTCGAGCGGGCAGTCGATGAGTCACTCTTTCCGGAGATCCGGAGGATGCGGAGTTACCGGGACGTGGCAGCAGCGATGGGCACCCTGCCCTCGACAGTCTATCTTGAGACCGACCTTATGTCAATCGCCCAGCTCCAGCGGCTCCGGAAGTACCTGCCGTTCTCCGATATCCGGTCCGTTGACGAGCAGGTATCCGCAGTCCGGGCAAAGAAGAGCCCGTACGAACTTGCGCTGATGGAGCGGGCCGGAGAGATCCACCGTCACGTGCTCGAAGACCTTGTGCCCGGCATGCTTGTCGAGGGGATCGATGAGGCGGCCCTTACCTGCAACCTCTTCTCAGTCATGGTGAAAGAAGGCCACCAGGGTATCATCCGTTTCGGGATGTTCAATGAGATGCTCCTCGGCCAGATCGGGTTTGGCACCAGTTCGATCTGCCCCACCTGCGTGAATACACCCGGCGGCATCTACGGGATGCACCCCTCGTCCCCCCAGATGGGCAGCCCGGACCGGAACCTTAAGAAAGGTGACCTCGTCGTCATTGATATCGGGTGCGGGTACAAGGGGTACCAGACCGACAAGACCCAGTCGTACATGTTCGGCCTGCCGATTCCGGACGCCGCGATCCGGGAGCACGAGCGATGCGTGACAATCCAGGATGCCATGGCATCGCAGCTCAAACCCGGTGCTATCCCCTCGGATATCTACCGAAACATCATGGCCGGCCTTGAACCGGAATTCCTCCCCAACTTCATGGGCTTTGGCAACCACAAGGTGAAGTTCCTCGGCCACGGGATCGGGCTCTGGATCGACGAGACTCCTGTCATTGCCGAGGGATTCGATGAGCCCCTTGAGGAAGGGATGGTCTTTGCCCTCGAGCCCAAGAAAGGGATACCGGATATCGGGCTGGTCGGGATCGAGAATACATTTGTCGTGACCCCGCAGGGTGGGCGGTCGCTGACAGGAAAGAGCAAAGGACTAATCGAGGTTTACTGATTCACAAAAGTGATTTTCTCTACCACCCATAGGGCAGAGAGCATTATGTTCCAGAAGGCAGTACTCTGATCTTTCCCGTTTTTTTCCGATTATTATCACTGCTCCTTTTTGTGAAGAGGTAAGGGAAAAGGCAATTCCTCCCCCGCGGCAAACCGTTTCCAGTTGAGCTGACTGAACATTTTCATCTGGAGTATAGCGCCTTTATTCCTGGTATTGAGGACCGAAGCACTGCCGGAAATAAACGGCGGAACCATGATGAGTTCCTCGTCATCAATGATCAGTTCAAGGATATTTTCTACGCTCATCAGCTTGTTGAGTTCTTCAAATTCCGGTGGAGCAAATGGTGGCGGGACTTTGAATTGTTCTGTAGAGATGACATGGATGTCCGTGTTTTTTCCCGGAAACAATTCCTTCAGTTTTCCCTTGAGATTAGGATCATCCGAGATCACCATGAGGTGCAACGAAACATTTCTGATCTTATTATTCTCAATAAACGGAAGGTAGCGTTCCCCGATCATACAGTTGATCTGACGTTTCGCTTTACCGAAGAGTTCACGGATTTTATACTCGATGTTGGCATCCCCGTAGATGGTCCAGAGGGCATCCTCCTTCTCCGTGCGTACCTTCCCTTTCTCCAGCGTTCTGAGTGCCGCAAGTGCCTGATCTGCAGCTTTTTTGTGTTTGTCCATGAGGAGGTCGATGGCCATTTCGGGAGAGATGGCACTGTACCGGGCCGGTTTTGAGATTCTCTTCACGGCAAGTCCCCTCTCTGCAAGACGATCCAGTGCCTCGTACACGCTCGGCTTGGAAATAGAGAGAAAATCGATGATCTCCTTTGCCTCCGCGTTGTCGTACAGCACCAGCGCGGCATAGACACTCGCTTCATAGTTGGATAACCCGAGATCGTTGAGCGATTTTATGAGGTCAGAGGGGATGCTCTCCATACTGATAGATGCTCTTTTGGTTGTTAAAAATTTTACTACTTTTTCAGAATCTTTTAATAGATGTAAGTTTAACTTTACATTTCAAGTAGTAAAAAAAATTACTACAACTCAACGATTGAATTGAGGAAAACCATGTTTGGAATCAGACAATGCAAACACAATGTGCAGGTTACGGAACAAACCGGCAGAATCTATGATCCTGTTGTCCCGGCCTCCGAAAACACCGGTCTCTGGTCAGGGATCCTGCTCGTACTCGGAATATTCCTGGCGGCGTGTATCCTTACCGGATCTGCCAGTGCCTATAGTAGCCCGGAATCCACTGCCGCTGCCGGCAAGGTATATGTATCCAGTGTCAGCATCGATCCCGAAGTTTTTTTCACGGGGGAGACCGGCACCGCAACATTCTATGTATCCAACGGGAATGCGAATCAGAGTATCTCAATCAACCATGCAACGTTTGGTGACAAGGATATCCGGCTGACGAGCGGAACGTATGACACATCAGCCAATATCGGGCCGCTCCAGACGCGGACGTTTGTCTTCTCCATTGCAACCGATGCAAATGAAGGAACGTATTATCCATCTTTCTCGTTAAGCCTCCGCGATGCATCGGATAACTTGTATTACATCATGCCGGTCAAGGTGGAGAACACTCCCCTCGTGCTGACGATCGTGGATGAGCCCGACACCTTCACGCAGGACAAGAAAGATTCGATCACCGTGCAGATTGCCAATCCCCGGGAAAATGACGTGAAGAATGTCATCCTCGAGGTATCCGGAGACGGAATCACGGCAAATCCCTCGAAGATATACCTCGGGAACCTTGCATCCGGAACCGCTGTAAACCGGACCGTTTCGATAACTCCCGGCAAGGAGTCTCTTGTCAATATCTCCGTGAACTACGATAATGGGGACAATCCTCACATATCCACTGTTGACCTGCCGGTTACTTTTGGCGAGAACAAGAAACAGGCCGATCCCAAGATGAACAACATCGTGATAAAACAGGAAGGCACGGTCTATCACATAACCGGGGATGTCACCAATGCCGGTCTTGAAACTGCCAATGCAGTGACAATCTCATCGCTGTCTCCCGCAACCGCAGAGGATCCCTACAAAAACTATGTTGTCGGTGTACTCAAGCCGGATGATTTCGGGAGTTTTGAAGTGACATTCTCCGCTGATGGCAAAACAAGCGTTCCGCTCCAGCTGTCCTACAAGGATACCGATGGCAACGTAATTACTTCACAACAGACGGTTAATCTTGCAACTGCCATCTCATCCGGGCAGAGTGCCGCCCAGCCGTCACTGCTCCCCCTCATCGCTGTAATCCTCGTAATAGCGCTTGCAGCCGGTGGGTACCTCTACATGAAGAGAAAGAAGAACCAGTGAGGCGGCAGCCATGGAACCGGTAATACAGTTTGAAGACGTGGTGAAGGTCTACCCGCTCAAGTCGGGGGATGTCACTGCTCTCAACCACATTTCATTTGCCGTGGACCTGGGGGAGTTTATCTCCATCATGGGGCCATCGGGCTCGGGGAAGTCCACCCTGCTCACCCTTATGGGATGCCTTGACAAGCCCACCTCAGGGAGTATCTCCATGAGCGGGATACCGATACGGGATATGTCCGATGTGGAACTGACAAGTCTCCGCAGGGACCGGATCGGGTTCATCTTCCAGTATTTCAACCTCTTCCCACTCCTGAATATCATCGAGAACGTCAGTTTTCCCCAGATGCTCAAGGGAGGCGTAAATGTGGAGAAGGCAAAAGAAGTGCTCCGGGCGGTCCAGCTGGACGAACATCTCTATACGCACACCCCCCTGGAACTCTCTGGTGGCCAGCAGCAGCGGGTCGCAGTTGCCCGTTCCCTCATCAACGACCCGGATATCCTTCTGTGCGATGAACCGACGGGAAATCTCGATTCAAAGACCGGGGCGAGTATCATGGAACTCATGACACAACTCAATAAAAAAGGTGCTACGATCATCGTTGTGACCCACGACCCCAATGTTGCCAATTATACGAACCGGACCATACGGATCATAGACGGGAGAATTGCGGCATGACCGCAATTTTCTGGGAGATCGCCAAGCGGAATATCCGCCTTCACATGCTCCGCTCAACCCTCGCGATGCTCGGGATCGTGATCGGTGTCGTTGCCATTGCGTCCATGGGGATCCTGGGCAACAGCATGGTCGCCTCGGTCTCCGAGAGCCTCAACTCTGTCGGTGACAGCGTGATCGTAAGCCCGTACTCCGGTGCGAGCGAGGGCGGACCGGGCGGAGGAGCACCGGGCGGCAGTACCCAGGACCAGTACATCTCTGACTCGAACTACCAGAAGATCAAGCAGGCGGTTGCCCCGAACATTGCCATCCCGGTACACCAGACGTCGCAGCGCATGAGCGTGGGTGTGGGCAGTGATGACATCGTGGCAACCATCTATGGGGTGGACCCGCAGCGTATCCCTGATTTCAACCTGGTCCTCACGGCCGGGGATTACAACAACGGGAACTCCGGGTGCCTCGTGGGATCCGAGTTTGCCGAGGATAATAATATCCGGGTCGGATCGCGGATCACCATCGGTGCAGATGGAGAGTACGGTACGCTCCGCGTCACCGGGATCATCGAGGAACGGGGTATGAGCTTTGATCTCAGTACGGACAATGCCCTTGTCGTGACCCAGGACTGGTATGAGTCCAACTTCGGGGATATCGATCAGTACGATCAGGTCGTCGTCAAGGTGAAAGAAGGGCAGGACACGGCCGAAGTCAAGAAGATCATCGAGAAGCAGCTGAATCGCAGGGACAAGATCGTCAGCGTAACGGACAGCAAGGCGACGCTCGACTCGCTCTACGAGACGTTTGGTACCATCACAACCTTCGTTACCGCAATAGGCGGGATATCCATGATCGTTGCCGGGGTCTCGATCTTCAACATCATGATGATGTCCGTGAACGAGCGGATCAAGGAGATCGGTATCATGCG